>Ga0209628_10001804_pt1 | contig 14161 bp, 14 predicted proteins | sample TergutCu122P4_FD_187285 | JGI IMG/M metagenome (GOLD analysis project Ga0209628, IMG submission 187285) | Cubitermes ugandensis P4 segment gut microbial communities from Kakamega Forest, Kenya - Cu122 P4 (SPAdes) (version 2) | ecosystem: Host-associated > Arthropoda: Insects > Digestive system...
CAATTTTGAGGCTAATTCTAACGTCCAATACATAAAAAATACTTTAAAAAAGGGTTCGTTTAAACGGGGCGCAAAAATATATTTTTATGAATACGAAACTATCGGTAATGAGAATTTTTATCTATCTCATTTAAAGTACTTTTCGTCAATTTCGTAAGTAAAATGAAAATATCTTGCCAAAATAAAGAAGTAATCAGAGAGTCTGTTTACCACTTTTAATAATTCAAAAAAAGACTCATTTTCAGCACAAAAATGAGCAATTTTTCGCTCTAAATTACGACAAATTGTTCTGCAAATATGTGCTTTTGCAATGAGGTAAGAGCCTTGAGGCAGCAAGAAACTGTCTAAAGGCGGCAGAACTCCCGACATTACATCTATTTCTGTTTCAATCTCTTCTAAAAAAGATTCCCATGAAACTTCTATCCAATATTGTTCATATTTCTCTTTTGGGGTAGCCAAAATTCCGCCCATAATGAACAGTTTTTCTTGAATATCGGTAAGAAAGGGCACATTTTCTTCGGCAATAATCGCTCCAATATTGGCATTTAGCTCATCACAAGTGCCGTAAACATCAAGAATGGCATCCGATTTATGTACTCTGCTTCCGCCCACCAATGAGGTGGTGCCGGTATCGCCGGTTTTTGTGTAAATTTTACTCATAATTTTTGATGAATAATTTTGAGACCGCAAAAGAATAAATTATTTCATTGGTTTGGAAAATTTTAAAAATTATTATGAACAATAATAATATACTTTTGCAGTTTACTAATAACCAAAAGAAATTAATTATGAAACCACTTATTGCCTGTTGCGGTTTGGATTGTGAATTTTGCGATGCCCGCATAGCCACTGTTAACAACGACCAAGTTTTAAGAGAAAAAACCGCTAAAGTTTGGAGTGAAATGTATGATGCGCCGCACATCACAGCCGATTCCGTAAATTGTTTGGGTTGCCGTGCAGAAGGCGCGAAGTTCGGATACTGCACAGTGTGTGAAATTCGTACTTGCGTGAATACCAAAGGATTTAACACTTGCGGAGATTGTGCCGAAATGGATACTTGCCCCATCGTTGGCGCAGTGTTGCAGCACATGCCCGAAGCAAAAAAGAATTTAAAAGGGTAAAAGGGAAAAACTAATCAAATAATAATACTTTTGACTCGTTTTCAACGCGTTGCTTTATGATTGGGACAAATTTTTCATCTAACTCAATTCCTAGTCCAATTCTATTAAGATTTTGAGCTGCAACCAATGTAGTACCACTTCCTAAAAATGGATCTAACACAACTTCGCCTTTTTTCGTAGTCATTTTTATAATACGTTCTATCATGGGAACCGGAAAAATACAGGGGTGTTCTTCAATTTTTAATTTACTTTTTGTCATATTATTAACCCTGTCAAAATACCAGAAATCACTCTCCGGAATATCGAAGTTCCAAGTATCTGTTGGATTTCGTCCAACACCCCCAACTAATCTTTTATCATTTTTTGTAATGTATGGAATTCTTATCTCTTCTAAATTAAATTGGTAATTATCAATATCTTTCACAAACCAAAGAATTGCTTCCCAGCGTCCACTCAATCGATTGACACAATTTTGCATATTATTGAAATGCCAAATTATACTGTTTCTCAGAGCGTAACCGTTTCGCTTGAAAACATAATAAGCGATAGCATCCAAAGGTACAATTTCTTTTGTTTTTTTGTCAGGAATTGGCGAAACATTTAGTAGAAAACTGCCATCATCTTTTAATACCTTAAACGCAGATTTTGCAACACCATCTATAAGTTTTTCCCATTCTTCAAATGTGCAATTGTCATTATACTTGCCATATTTTTTATTCAAATTGTAAGGCGGTGAAGTTACAATTGTATTTACTGTTTTAATGGGCATATTAGTTAGCGTTTCTACACAATCTGCAATTGTAAAATAACAGCCTTTTACTTTGTTAACATTAGACTGGGTAGGACTAAAATAATTCTTGGTTGACATAATTTAATCTTTTTTCTGCAATTTTAATAAAATCTCGTTCGGTTTCAAACCCCACAATGCATACTATACATGTTTTTGGTGTGCAAAAATATATTTAACTTTTTAGAAATCCACATACTATAGTTAGCATTTCAGAGAAGTAAAAAAATAATACATTTGCAGTCTCTAAAATTCAACTCAAAATGACAGTAAAAGACTTTACAAACAAGTATTTAAACAAAATAATATGTGGAGATTGTTTGGCGGAAATGAAAGAAATGCCAAATAACTCTGTGGATTTGATTGTTACTTCTCCTCCTTACAATCTTAAAAACTCAACAGGAAACGGAATGAAGCCCTGTACCACAAGCGGAAAATGGGCAAATGCAGCATTACAGAATGGATATAGCCATTACGATGATAATATGCCACATGAGAAATATGTGAAATGGCAACGTGAATGCTTGACAGAAATGTATAGATTGATAAAAGAAGATGGCGCAATATTCTATAATCATAAATGGCGTGTTCAGGATGGTTTGTTGCAAGACAGACAAGATATTGTAGCCGGTTTTCCTGTACGACAAATTATTATTTGGCGTAGAAAAGGAGGAATAAATTTTAATCCCGGGTATTTTCTTCCCACCTACGAAGTTATTTATCTGATTGCAAAACCTGATTTTAAACTTTCTCCAAAAGCAAATGCTGTTGGAGATGTATGGGAATTTACTCAAGAAATGAAAAACGGACACCCTGCTCCATTTCCGGTAGCACTAATTGATAGGATTATAGATTCAACCAATGCACAAATTATTTTAGACCCATTTATGGGGAGCGGAACGACTGCTATTGTAGCAATGGGGCTGAAACGCAATTACATAGGAATAGAATTGTCGCCTGATTATTGTGATATGGCAGAAAAACGAATTATTAAGAATATAAAACAAAGCGAATTATTAAAAATTAAAGTTCCACAACTTTTTGGATAGAAAATTATGAAATTATATACAAAAGAAAGCCTAATTACTGAATTACAGAAAATTGCAAAACGTGGTTGGATAGAAAATGCCCGAAAAGGAAATGATGGTGGTATCGGAAACACACTTGAAGATTTGTTAGGAATTGAAGAAAACAATTTGCCTATTCCGAATGCTGCTGAATGGGAATTAAAAACGCAAAGATTGAACACAACTTCCTTAACAACCTTGTTCCACACTGAACCATCACCAAGAGCCATTAAATTTGTTCCGCAAGTGCTACTTCTCAATTACGGATGGAAACACAAAGAAGCCGGAAAGAAATACCCTGAAAATGAAATGAGTTTTCGGCAGACTATTCATGGTAAATCCCCAAGTGATAGAGGGTTTATGGTAAAAATTGACCGGAAAAATCGAAAAGTTTTGATTTCATTTGACTGTACAAAAGTTTCTGAAACCCAAAGAGATTGGTTGAAAAGAGTTGAAAATCGTATCGGATTAGACGAGTTAGAGCCGCAACCCTATTGGGGATTTGACGATTTAGAGCACAAAGCAGGAACTAAACTATTGAATTGTTTCTATGTTCAAGCCGAAGTAAAAAAAGATGATGAAAAAGAGTTTTATAAATACAGCAAAGTAGTGATGTTGCAAAAATTCAACTTTGAAGCATTTCTGCAAGAACTTGAAAACGGGAATATCCTTGTTGATTTTGATGCCCGAACCGGACATAATCACGGAACAAAGTTTAGACTTAGGCAGAATTGTTTCTCGAATTTGTATGAAAAAGTAACGATAATAATTGAATAACCGAAAAGATATGAAAGGAGACGTGGCAACATGCAGCGTACAACGTGCGTACTTGTCCAAATGGGATTCACCGGATAATCATAATAGAAACTCAACATATTGCAAAAAATGATACTTTTGCCGCTCGAAAAAAACAAACTAAAAATAGCGCCATGAAAGTATTAATGTTCGGATGGGAGTTTCCACCACATATTGCAGGAGGCTTAGGAACAGCCTGTTACGGTCTCACCAAAGGGCTGGCTAAAAACAATGTGGAAGTGCTCTTCGTGATGCCCAAAGCGTCTAATGACGAAGATGAAAGTTTCGTTAAAATTATTAACGCCAGCGACGTGGAAGTAAAAACACGCCACGTGCACTTGGACGCTTTTTCGGATAAAGTAGAATTTTTAGAAATAGATTCTAAATTGGTGCCCTATATCGGAATGGACGAGTATTATCGTATTGTTGACCAATTGAATAGCGGTATTTTTGAGGAAGAGGAGATTAGCGAAAAACGAAAATATGAATTTTCGGGAAAATATACGGAGAATTTAATGAACGAAGTGGAACAATATGCCATCGTGGCAGCCGAAATTGCCCGAAATTACGAGTTCGATGTTATTCATGCGCACGATTGGCTTACCTACAAAGCGGGTATTGCCGCCCGGAAAGTAAGCGGAAAACCCTTGGTAATTCACGTTCACGCTACCGAATTTGACCGCTCAAGCGAACATAACCGTAACGACATTGTGTATGGATTGGAAAAATACGGAATGACCGAGGCAGATGCCGTTTGTGCCGTAAGCGACCTAACCCGAAATATTGTCATCAACAAATATGGTGCTGCTCCCGAAAAGGTGTTTACGTTGCACAATGCAGTGGAACCCACAGGAAAAGAGGTGGTTCGTAAAAAATATGTAGAAGAGAAGATTGTAACGTTCTTAGGTCGGGTTACTTTTCAAAAAGGTCCAGAATATTTTGTGGAAGCCGCTAAAAAAGTATTGGAAAAGGTTCCCAATGTACGTTTTGTACTTGCCGGAGATGGCGATATGATGGCGCAAACCATAAGCCGCGTTGCCGAATTGGGAATTGCCGACCGTTTTCATTTTACCGGTTTTTTAAGAGGCAGCGACATTGACCTCATGTTTGGCATGAGCGATGTATATGTAATGCCTTCAATATCAGAGCCGTTCGGTATTTCTCCGTTAGAAGCGATGCGGGCGCACGTACCCACCATCATTTCCAAACAATCCGGTGTAGCAGAAGTGCTTACACACGCTATAAAAGTCGATTTTTGGGATATTGACGGAATGGCAGATGCCATTTACGGAATTATTAACTACCCCGCACTATCCAATTTTTTTGCCGTAAAAGGAAAAGAGGATGTAGATAATTTAAAGTGGGAACATGTCGCAAAAAAGTTAAAAGAAATATATCTGCAATTGATATAGAAAAAAATATATTTTTGCGCCCCTGAAAAAAAATTATTAATTAAAAAAAGAAAGAGGTATTTTTTATGATCGTTGTATCCGTTAAAGAAGGCGAAACTATTGACAGAGCCTTGAAAAAATTAAAAAGAAAATTTGAAAAAACAGGTGTTGTACGCGAATTGCGTGTGCGCCAAAAATTCACAAAACCTTCTGTCATTAAGAGAGACCAAAAATTGAGAGCCGTTTATGTTCAACAAATGCTCTCAAAAGCCGCCGACGAATAACATCAAAACGACATGAATGAAAAAAATGTAGGGGCGTTGCGCGCAACACCCCTACATTTTTTTTAAAATAATTTCTCCACAATTTCCAAAACATCATCCTCCTTCGGATTCATATCAAAAATGTGATTCGGTTTTAAATAATGCAAAGAATGCGTTTTTTTAAACAATTCTTCACCGCCACCGGTGATATTCAGCATGATAATCTTTGATTTATCAATGGTTTTATGATTAACAGCATGAATCAAACTTGCGGTTGCCACAGCTGCCGCGGGGTGAATATCAATTATTTCGAGTTTTTCAAAAATCTGCGCTGCCGCCCTTGCCTCCTGGTTGCTAATAGCCATAAATTCTCCGGAAGTATCTTTCATGGCATCAAACAAACCGCCTGCAATTCCATAAGGGGGCTTGCGATTGGACAACACTTTTGCGTCAATCTCCTCCACTTGTTTTCTTGCTTCATGTTCATCAAAAGGCAGCATCTCTCTTGAATTAACCTTCCAGGCATTTACCATGGGAATAAACGGAAGGTTTTGAGAGAGAATAAGTTTCATCTTTTTGTTAGAAAACCTGCCATCCTCAATCAATCTTAAATTCGCCTCCCACGCTGCAATGGCTCCGGTTCCACTTCCCACCGCTTGAAAATAATAGTCCGGAATTTCTCCGATAAAAGTAGTAGCAGAAAGCATAGTAGTTGCCATTCCGTCTCTTCGTGCTACATTTTTTGCGCCACCCTCAGGATAGTATTTCTTTGATTTTACCACAATATTACTCAGGTGAATGGCATCGAAATAGTCGCAGCCGGTTTGGGCGCAAATCAATTTAACGCAATCATTTAAAGGCTTTTCAAACCAAAGCGCGTTGATATTATCTTCCGGCACGCAAAGCAACAAAGGAATATGATTGTCGGAACACACTTTTGCAAAAGCGCGCGCCGTATTTCCGGCAGAAGCCACTACAAGAACACCTGCTCGGTCTGAAATTATTCTACCGCCCACGGAATATGCTTCAGTTTCTTTAAAAGAGCAAGTGGTCATAGTTGCCCCAATTTCAGGGAAATAACCGCTAAAACAGATAAAGAGATTTTCCAAATGCAAATATTCCGCCAATCCTTTGCTTTTGTACGTTACCGGAGCGCACGAGCCTTTCAAAAAACGTGAAACAGGCAGCCAATCGGCGAACTTGTAAATTCCATAAGAATCCTCTTTTGGAAGAATCTGCTTTTTCTCGTAAACTGCTCTGATTAAGGACGGTTCAACTCCTATCGGGTCGTCGAGTAGCCATCCGGTATCTTCAAATTCGCGACCGGATGCCACATTGAGCAATCTGTAAGCAGTAGGATTGGTTTGCATATTTTCAAGGAATTAAAAATTCACGTCTGTCACGTTTGTCACGCTCGTCACGTTCATCACGTTTGTCACTAATAAATATATCCCCACTTGTGAATTTCAAAACTATCCAAATTGGCAGGCAGCGTTTCCAAAATTCCATACTGATAAATGGGAAAAACACCCTGCAATTTTTCACTGTCCCCATTTACAAGAAAAACAAATGTAGGGACTGCTTTCCGAACCTGAAAGCCTAAATTCTTTTTGGCTTTACCGGCAAAATCTTCTTGCAGTGTTGTATGAGTTTGCGGGACACATCTGATATAGTAATTATTAGCAGTAGCGCCACTCATCGAAGCACTAAACCCTTTACTTGAAGAAATGGAACAAACCGGCACTAAAGCAGATTCGGGGTCCGGATAAATCACAAATGTTTCAAGAATATCCTCCGAAATGATGATGCCGGTAAATAATTCCAAATATTTTTTTTCTAATTCATTTAATTGATTCACAAGATATTCAAACGCATCTTTGGAAAGGGTAACCTCTTGGGCAAAAGAGAGGATGGCATATCTGTCATTTCTTATTTTTTCAATATAATCGGCGGCTTCCTGGGCTTGCTGAGACAATGTTTTTGTCGTTGTTTTTATTTGATTTACTGGAACTTGAGTAACAACACCGTTAATAATTTTGGTTTCAGTATAGGTTTCCTGAGTTTGTTGTAAAATAACATCGGCATAGTTTTTAAAAAAATCGGGCAATAAATCCGCATTACTTTGCTCAATGGCTGAAAAGGTATGAAAAACTGAAGTTGCATTATTTCCATATATGGTTTGTAAAAAGTTGTTTTTCACTTGTTTTGATGATAATTCAGCCACAAATTGCAAAGATCTATCCGGAACGGCAAAAGGGGTTAGGTTTATACTTTTTAACGCGTAAGAAGTTGTATTTTCCTTGCAATAATTGGTAATGCCCAGCATTTTTTCTGCATAATCGGCATATAATCCTTTAATATTGGAAGTTTTTGTAACCACAACATCCACTTTGAAGGCAGTTTTGGGTAAAGTGTAAAAAAAAGTAGGATTTTTAAAGGTTATTTCCCCTGGAACCGGCAGTTTATAAACTGCATTTTGGGCAAAAATCTGTTGAAAAACAAACAAACTTAAAAAAATGAGAGGCAATTTTTTCATCATAATAAACAAATTTTAAATTTGCCGCAAAAATATAAGGTTTTTGTTATGGTAAAAAAAATAATTTACGGGCTATTATTTTGCTGTTCGTGTGCATTTATATATGCACAAAACAACTACAACTATCAATACGAAGTGGTGAAAATGGATTCCACTTTTGATGAAAGAGCCGATTTGACTTTAGAAACTTACATGGCGCATTTAAAGCAAGAAAAAGATAAGAAAATGTCTCAAATAATTGGGACTTCAAAAGCAGTTCTGACCTCTTTTGCGCCTCAAAGCCCATTGTCTAATTTATTGGTAGATATGCTTTTTGAATGGGGAAACAATTATCTATTGGCAAAAAAATTGCAACCTGCCGATTTGGCGTTGTTAAACTTTGGCGGCATCAGAGCAACACTTCCGCAAGGGAGAATAACCGTGGGCGATATTTACCAAATTTCCCCTTTCGATAATACCATGGCGTTTGTTTTGGTAAAAGGAAGCGAATTGAAGAAAATGTTTGAGGGTTTTTCCGAAAAAAGAAATGCTCCGTTGGCAAATGTGCAAACCACCTACAGAACAGGAAGATTGCTTTCTTATACGATTGGAGGCATCCCACTAAATGAAAATAAGATTTACACAATAGTAACTATCAATTTCTTAGCAGTGGGTGGCGATGAATTTTTAAGTCAGCTCCATTTTGAATCCACCATTTACCTTGACACGCCTGTTCGGGATGTTTACATGGATGAAATACGAAAAAAAACAGCACAAGGTATTGAAATCGAGGGAAATATTGACGACAGGGTAAAAATTTTGCCCACGCCGTGATTCCGAAATTATAGGAGCAACCAATTCCCCTTCAAATTTGAAGGGGTGCCCGAAGGGCTGGGTAGTTTACAAAACACTTATTTTTCCACCGGCAGCGGCATATCAATCTCTTCATTCCACGGCAGCCCATATTTTCCAATTTCCGCCATAAACGGGTCGGGGTCAAACTCTTCTACGTTGAAAACGCCTTTTCCGCTCCATTTTCCTGTGAGGAGCATTTTAGCACCCAACATGGCAGGAACTCCGGTGGTGTATGAAATTGCTTGAGCACCAATCTCTTTGTTCACTTCGGCATGGTCGCAGTTGTTCCAAATATAGTAAGTGCGTTCTTTACCGTCTTTTATACCGCGAATTTGGCATCCGATTGAGGTTTGTCCTGTATAACCTTCTGCTAATGAGGATGGTTCGGGAAGTACCGCTTTCAAAAACTGCAACGGCACAATCTCCCTGCCTTCGTACAGAAGAGGTTTAATGCTGGTCATCCCTACTTCCTGCAACACGTTCAACACGTTGATATATTTGGGACCGAAAGTCATCCAAAAACGGGCGCGTTTCAATGTGGGAAAGTTTTTAGTTAGCGATTCCAACTCTTCGTGATACAACAAGTAAGATTCCTTTTCGCCGATATTGGGATAATAGATGGGTTTGTGAATAGACATGGCGGGAATTTCGTGCCACGCGCCATTTTCCCAATATTTTCCGGGTTGCGTAATTTCGCGAATGTTGATTTCGGGGTTAAAATTGGTGGCAAACGCTTTGCCGTGGTCACCGGCATTGCAATCCACAATATCCAAATAATGAATCTCATCGAAATAATGTTTGGCGGCGTAAGCGGTATAAATGCTCGTTACACCCGGATCGAATCCGCAACCCAGCAACGCCATAATGCCGGCTTCTTTAAAACGCTCGTGGTAAGCCCATTGCCATTTGTACTCAAACTTGGCTTCGTCAATCGGTTCGTAATTAGCGGTATCCATGTAATGCGTTTTGGTAGCGAGACAGGCATCCATGATGGGCAGATCTTGATAGGGCAACGCCACATTAATCACTAAGTCGGGTTTATAACTTTCAATCAACGAAATCAGTTCGGGAACATTATCTGCGTCAATTTGAGCGGTTTCGATGCGGTTTCCGCCCACCTCATCAGCAATTTTGTCACATTTTGATTTTGTTCTGCTTGCCAACATGATGTGGGTAAACACTTCGGGAACGGCTACACATTTGTGTGCTACAACTGCGCCAACCCCACCGGCGCCGATAATTAATACTCTTGCCATAATATCTTTTTTAAACAGTTTGAACAATAATTCGGCAAAAATAGAAAAAAGTTGTTGCATAAAAAAATAACTTTTATTATGAGACTACTGTAGAATGAATATATTTGAAAAACTATATCTTTGCCGCCTCAAAAAACTCAATTATCTAATCATCTAATCTACTAATTATCACATCATTTGGGGTCGTTTGGTTTTGACAGCATGGATGTGGATTTGTAAGCATGTCGGAAGTTGTGAGACGGTTCCGTTAAAAACTAACTCTCATAGCCAATAACTGGCAACACTTATGCAATCGCTGCTTAACCGCAGTGGTTCCCGAAGCATAAACCAGGTTTATCGCCTCGGGTGTTTCCCCGGAAGCTATGCTTTTCGGCGTCCGGTACGAAGCATCGTAAATGAAAAGATAGCCAATGCAGGCTTCAATGCAAAGGCGAATTTTTAGAAGATAAGCAAGGGCGCAGTCTGCCGAGTACTTTTCCCAAGCCGACAATGAAACTCAGGCTAAACATGTAGAAAGCATTTTTGCAACACGTTTGGACGCGGGTTCGACTCCCGCCGGCTCCACTTAAAAATTTATGAACCAAAATTATTTTCAATTTTTATGAAAAAAAATCACCTTTTTTTATGTACACTCTTTTTGTTTTGTACAGCGCAGTATCTTTTTGCAGAAAAAATCAGCCAACAAACCGCGCTGACAGTGGCAAAAAACTTTTACTTTGAAGCAAATGCCTCGAAAAATATCAAATATGAACAAGTTAACATCTCGGAATACTTTGATATTAAACGTGATGGAAACAGCGTTTACTATGCTTTCAACTTTATAGATGGAGGATTTGTGATTGTTTCTGCCGATGATTTATTTACTCCAATAATTGGTTTTAATACTGAAGGAACTTATAGCGAAACAGATGCGCCCGAAAACTGGAAGTGGCTCATGAATCAATTTGCGGATATGATTGCATTTGGGCAAAAGCAACAAATGAAAACCAACCCGAATTACGTTGAAATGTGGAAACATTTATCTTCAGAAGAAACTTCATTCCCAAAAAAGAATAGAGAAGTTGTAGTGCCGCCGCTTTGCAAAGCCATGTGGAATCAAAATTCTCCGTATAATTATTATGCACCCTTATCCTCATCGGGACCCGGCGGAAAGGCTTATGCCGGCTGTGTAGCTACTGCTATGAGTATTATCATGCACTACTGGCGCTGGCCCATAACAGGCACCGGAACACATTCCTATAATCCAAATGTGGGATGGTGCAGCACCAATTTCCCGATTCTTTCTGCCGATTTTGGCGCAACCGAATATCACTTCGATGGAATGCTCAACAAAATTGGGTATGGAATAGATAACCCTATTGCTTTGTTGATGTATCACTGCGCTGTGGCTGTTGATATGATGTTTTGTCACTCAGGCTCAGGTGCTTATTCCGAAGATGTACCACATGCTATTAAACAGTATTTTAGATATGACAACAGTGCCGCTATCTATGATAAAGACGATATGAGCAACCAAGAATGGAAAGATTTATTAAAAACAGACTTAAATAAAGGGTATCCAATGTATAATTCGGGTTGTTCCGGTTCGGGATGCCACGCTTTCGTTTGTGATGGCTATACCAGTGACGACCTCTTCCATTACAATTTCGGATGGGGAGGAGCGGCAAACGGATATTATACCGTTACAAATGTGGGAGGCTTTTATTCATGGCAAAGCGTAATAAACAACTATATTCCTGATATGGAGCAATATAATAATGTCGAATACCCTGAATTCTCTGTTGTCAATTTTTCTGAAGGAAGCATCACCGATTACTCAGGACCTGTAAAGAACTATAAACCAAACACATCACTCGCCTGGCTCATTGATCCGGATGTAGTAGATGACTTATCGAGAAAAACTACAACTATTGATTGGGAAGAATTTGACCTGGCAGAGGGCGACTTCGTAAGGATTTATGATGGCAATAGCGATGCAAGTCCCCTTTTGGCTGAATATACGGCAGGAGATGTGCCGCAACAATTAAAATCTTCAAACTCTAAAGTATTTATTCGTTTTACATCCTCGCCAACCTCAGAAACTGCAAACGGGTTTTTGTTGAACTATAAAACTACTCCCGTTTTGTATTGCAACGGCTCAACAACTGTACTAAAAGAACAAGAGGGAAGCTTTGAAGATGGCTCCGGAGAAGGATACAACTATTCTAATTCTGTTCTTTGTAAATGGGTAATTACACCTGAAAATGCACAAAATATTTTTATCACTTTCAACTATTTTGAAACTGAAGAAGAAAAAGATATTGTTCGTATTATAGATATGACAACTAACAAAATAATTGCATCACTATCAGGGTTTTACACAAAAGACAACTTTCCTACAGTATTAGTACCCTCCGGAAAAGCACAAATTATTTTTTCCTCAAATAAAACAATTAATGCTAAAGGATTTGAACTGAAATACAAAACAAATGTAAGCGAAAGCAGTATTGAAGAAAAAAATGCAGCTGTTAAAGCCCTGACTGTTTTTCCAAATCCTACTTCAGACATATTGAATCTTTCATTTTCTTATCCTCAAAAAGACAACATTAAAATTGAGATATACAATTTCTTAGGCGATGTTATCTATAAAGAAAACTTAATTGATTTTTCAGGGAATTTTAAACAACCAATTAATATAGAGATGCTGAGCCAAGGATTATATTTTTTGAAAGTTTCCTCTTCAAATGGCATTTCTGTAAAGAAAATCATAAAAAATTAAGAATGCTATGCACTCCATTTGTTTTCATTTTCAGGTAAATCAACCATATATCCTGCGCACTTATCGTTTTTTCGATATTAATAATAAACATGATTATTTCGATATTTATCAAAACAATTATTGGATTAATCGTTTGGCGGAAAGAAGTTATCTGCCTGCAAATCAAATGCTTTTAGACATTATCAATCGATATGGAAACGAGGTTGCTTTTAGTTTCAGTTTGTCTGGAACAACCCTAAATTTGTTTAACGACTACTGCCCTGAGGTAATTGACAGTTTTAAGAAACTAATTGCAACGGGGCGCGTGGAAATTACCGGAAACACATTTTCACATAGTTTGGCTGCGCTAAATAATAAAACAACTTTTGTGGAACAAGTGAAATTGCAAGAGAAATTGTTGTACGAAACATTTGGTATTAAGCCTACTACGTTTTGTAACACGGAAATTATTTATTCCGACGAAATTGGCGAATGGTTGTTTGAGTTAGGCTACAAAGTTGTTTTAACAGAAGGCGCAAAACATATTTTGGGTTGGAAAAGTCCCTGCTATTTGTATTGCAATCCTTTTCAAACGGAACAAAAGCTCTTACTGAGAAGTTACCCGCTTTGCGACGATATTACTTTGCGTTTTTCAGATACCTCGTGGTGCGAATACCCCCTAACTGCAGAAAAATACACACACTTTTTAAGCGGAATCGCTTCAGATGCAGAATTTATTAATCTGTTTTTTGATTATGAAACCATCGGAGATTATCAAACCAAAGAAGCCGGAATTTTTGATTTTTTTCATGCGCTTTTCTCCCAATTAGCAGCATCGAAAATGTTTAATTTTATTATGCCTAATGATGTTTTAAAATCAAAAACGGAGGCTGCCAAGTTGCATGTGCCCTGGCCCATCTCTTGCTCCGGTGATGAAAAAGATATTAACGAATGGTTGGGGAACGAAATGCAACAAGAAGCATTTGAACAACTTTATAAATTAGAACCGCTCTACTTAAAATCTAACAACGAAGAAGCAAAAAAAGCATGGCTGCGTTTGCAAAATGCACTTTACTATAATTTTATGGGAACAAAATGGTTTCCTCAAAGTGCCGTAAAAAAACATTTTGCAGTGTATCCGTCTCCTTATCAGGCATTTATCAATTATATGAATGTTTTGAATGATGTAAAACTGCAATTAGAAAAAAATGAACAAGAATAAAGAAAATTAACAAAATAACAAAAATATGAGTAATCCAAACAACACAGTTTCAACCGACATCTTAATCGTCGGCGGTGGTCCTTCAGGTTTAGCAACTGCTATTCGTCTTGCCGATTTATTAAAACAAAAAGGACTTGAAAAAAGAATTTTAT
>Ga0209628_10001806_pt1 | contig 14159 bp, 6 predicted proteins | sample TergutCu122P4_FD_187285 | JGI IMG/M metagenome (GOLD analysis project Ga0209628, IMG submission 187285) | Cubitermes ugandensis P4 segment gut microbial communities from Kakamega Forest, Kenya - Cu122 P4 (SPAdes) (version 2) | ecosystem: Host-associated > Arthropoda: Insects > Digestive system >...
TTTGTAGTGAAGAATAAGCATCTATTTACTGTTAATAATGAAATACATAAATATAATACTAGAAATAATAAAAATCTTCACCCGGCTCTACCTAACCTCACTAAGTTCATTAAGGGACCATGCATGTCTGGTATTAAAGCATATAATCATTTGCCACAGTATTTAAAAACCTTAGATCAAAACTCCTCATATTTTAGATCTTCTTTAAAATGTCTTTTTTATCAACATCCTTTTTATACCATGGAGGAATATTACGAATATGGAGCAAATCTTTTATGAATTTAATATATTACAGTACTTTATTATGGATAATCATGGAGCTTAAATGTTAATTTTAATTCTATAAAACTTCACCGGATTTTTTACTGTTGATCTGTATATAGTGAATTGATATGTTTTAACAATGTGACGACTGTCCATATGGACATGTTATTAATGTTTATTGTCATTTATGTGCATGTTTATGTTTGCTAGGACTGTTTCCAAATCTGTGATATGCTTGTACAAGATATATGGAAGGCAATAAATTGAAATTGAAATTGAAATTGAAATAGAATTTGCTTTGCAGTTTGATAAACACAGAAATGTCTGTTTATGACTTTTTATACTGTAGGCTGTGTTTCATGGTTGAGTTGTGCTGAAAATCAGAATGGTGTGGCATCATTTTCATGAAACACTTCCAAAATGAATTAAACAAAATCTGGGACATAATGATGTAGTACAGAGAAAACATTCTGTGTTTTAAGGTGTGGTGCCATAGTGTAGCAGACTATAGTTCTCAAGTGAAGTGATGCAACGCTGATCTAATGTAACATCTTTAATACCTGTCGTGTGCAGTTGTGCAATAATTCTAGTAGATCTTTTTGGTTCTTTGGCTGGTAGTCTCCCAATCTGGATGATGAACTGCCATTTTCCGTTCATTTTGTTATTTACATTAGACAAGTTTTAAGTTTGATGTGGTGTTGTCTTTACTTTATATCTTTCTGTAGAGTTATTATACCCCATACTATGTTAGGAATGGAATGAAATAAATGTTTGCTGTATACTAGAAGCATTACTTAACAGAAATTTTTCATTTATAGAGCTTAATAAATTAAATTCAAAAGATTTTTGAAGGATTACAGTTTGCATCATTTATATTCTGTGTACATATTCACCTCCTGAAGTAGTGTGTGGGTAATTATTTATTCTTTTATTCCAGGGATATTTTGATTTGTTTAATCAAGGTGGCACTCTTCTGTATAAACTAAAAGATCCCTCTACAGCTCAAAAGGTGAAAGGTGGAGACAATGAAGAGAAGATAGTGTACAATATCATTGTAGAGGCTGGTAATAAAGGGATTTGGATTCGAGACATCAGATTCAAGTCCAATTTGATTCCTACACAGCTCAATAAGATACTGAAAATCCTGGAAAACAAGAAGTTAATTAAAGCTGTGAAATCTGTGTCTGTGAGTATTATCACCAGCTTTCTAGGTTTGCAGCATATGTGATGAAAATTATAAATTGAATGGTGCACATTTTGGCTTGGAAGTGCAGTTGAATCCAGTTATAACAACATCGGTTTATGCAACACTTTGTCTGTAGTATCAGATATTTTGTGGTACCAATAAATTCCTAATTGTTAACCATAAATATTATATTCCTCAGTTGTAACAACACTTGTTTATAATGACAAATATTTGGTCTCTTTTGTGACATTATAACCAAGTTTGACTGTATATAAATTTGTTAGCTGCTCTATCATAAAGGGATTATAGGGAAATAAAAATGCAGTTTTGTTGGTTTGATGTTAAAATATGAAATTTCCTCAAAGCAAATACAGAAATGTGATCTTTAGAATTAGTTGTGTGATGTCACAGTTGTGTAAAGCTTTCAATTTGTACGGATGTAAAAATGTTCGCTAGTGAAGCCACTGTGTATACAACGTGGGCATATCCAAAAGTTCCCAATTTAAGTCAGTGATGAATTAAAATATATGCTTGCCTTTGTTATGGGTTTTTGGTGATGTTCTCTTCAGTGTAGTCACCTGGCATATTTATGCAATGGTTCCAGCATTTCTGCCACTGCTGGAAGCACCTCTGGAACTGACTTCTAGGTACTGCAAAGGGGGGTCAGCAATTGTGTGTGGATTTCTGGGACACCCTGGAGACATTGTCCTCACAGCTGTAGTTTCAGTCTTGGAAACAAGAAGAAATCACAAGGATGCCAATCAGGCATCTACGGAGGGTGGGGACTAGACATGTTTTTAGTGGCCAAAAATTGCTGCACTGTCACAACAGTGTGTACTGGAACATTGTCATGGTGAATGAACCAGTTCTGGTTCTGCCATGGTTCCAGATGTTTTCAGCAGACTTACTTCATCAGACATTGCAAAATCTCCTGGCAGTAATGCATCCTGTCTTTGGTTTTTATTAGTCCGTCCAGGATGGTGCCTTGAATTAGGCCATGATTGATAGCTTCCATGTCCTTTCCAGTCCATCATTTGTGCCACTTAATAATATAGTGCAATGTGTTCTGAGTTACTGAGATTATCATTAAATGATTCAATTGATACCAACACATGTTTCATTGGAACTTGAAGATGGAAGTCTTTATTTGGTAGCAACTTATTAAGACATAAGACAACAGAAAGTTTGATTTCCTTGATCAGAAGATAAATACTGCAAGAACATGTTACCTGATCATTTGGATAGGAGTATATTTGGAGTGGTGTGTTAAGAAGCATGACTTAAGGGAATGTGTGTTTTTCAGGTTTTCTTCCAGATTCATTAATTTGTGAAAATGTTTACACAGCAGTATAAGATGGATTTAAAAGAGAGCTTAATTTAAATACATTTTGTTGAGCATTTTGGAACAACAGTAACCGCATTTATAGAAAAAGCACTTGCAAATCACAAATTTTGTTGCAGAACACACCTGTTTGTTGTTAATAAGGAAGTGCAGTCTTAACATATCTGTAATTCCAGCAGAACGTGGATGTTAATGAAATGCCATTACAGGATATTCTGTTTTTCTACATTGAACTTTACACTTGTGAATGGCTGTTATTTCACATGTCTGTTGCTAACCTTTATCATTTTTCATTAATTTTTACAGGCCAGCAAAAAGAAAGTATATATGTTGTACGATTTGGAACCGGATCGGTCAGTGACTGGGGGAGCCTGGTACTGTGATCAAGATTTTGAGGCGGAATTTGTGGATGTGCTGAATCAGCAGTGCTACAGGTATTTGCAGCAGAAACTGGAGGCCACCAAGGACTGCAAAGGGGGCCCTATTGCTGCTCAGAACAGTTCATATGCATCTTCCAAGGATGTGTGGAAATATATAAGTGAACTTGGTATAAGTAAGGTAATTACAAGTGTATTGGCTTATGTTTTTTTAGTACTGGGTTTATCATTAGCAAATGACAGTCTTCAGTGTGATGCTGTAGTAATTTTGAAATTCCCTGTCTGAAAATTTGCTTAGTAATGTCATCTTTCTAAGTAACTTACAATATTACCACTTCAGAATGTTTTGCTTATGGTCATGAGTTTTTAAGATTAAAAGTTGTATCATTGTGGAAATCAATATTTTTCAGTGTTGTATGTTTGTCCTTGTTTTACAAAATTGTTTACCAGTAGCACAAAAATTCTAAATTGCCCATATAAGTACAGTTTTTTTAAATGTAAATACCCACAAAACCAAAGCATCTTGACTGGCTATGCTGTATGGAGTATTTTGATATGATTGTGACATTGGTGTTGTGAGTTAGTCTGTATTGAACTACTTCCTATTGGTATATGGCTGACCATGTAACCTTCAAGATGACTCTTTACCTACCTCTTCATTATCATTATGTATTAATATGGTACCAAACAGGATGGTGAATTAGTAATGGTCAAGACTTGTATTTTGAGGTGCCTGGTTTGAATCTTGTCTTAGACACTGGCTGTCATGACTTGTTTTTTTTATAATTTTCCTCCTAGGTTAATGCTGGCATAGTACTTCAGTTAGTCCACAGCCACATCCTTCCAAATCCTTTCCAGTTTATCATTATTCTGTTTGAGGTACCAACAGCAAAAGCAGGAGAACTAATGAATTTTCTGGCATACATCACCTTGATTCCATTCAGCAGCAAAATTCTACAGACCAAAGAAAATTCAGCCAGTTGTGTGGCAGACCTCCTGAAAGCAGAATAGAAAGTTTTGTCTGTGGAAGAATGGCACAATATTGAACTTTCCAAACAATGATATGTAGTTATGGAAAGTGAAATAGGAAGTTAGATTCTCATCTGTGAGGAGCAAACCAAAACTTAGAGATTTTATTTTAAAAATTAGTCACCCAAATTGTGCAAGAAGTAAAAATGGCATTAGCAATGTACTCAGTATTTCAGACTGTACTGCAGTGTTAAATGTTACAGTAACTTTGGATACTGCTTGATTCCTCTGTCCATAGTGCAGCTTTATATTCAGCTTTTGGACACTGTTTCATGTATCTGCTGGTTATACAGTTTTGGGAACACTTGATCAAGCCACAACTATTCCTCAGGACTGGAAGCATGGGGAGGAAGAAACATTTTTACTGTTGCAACAAACTCCTTGTTTATGAATATCATAAAATTCCAGTGGAAGTTATTATGGAGAAAAGATGTGAGCCACAGCAATCAGTCTTTGTTTTCAACTGCAGGAAGGAACATTCTATTGTTATGGCTTTCTATATCTGTAATGTTGAATTTGATCACTTGTGCTGTTGTTTCTTCATTAGAATTAACAGTCAAGTTACCTGAGTGATACTGATAGGCTAGTACTCCAGTATTTGAAGTTGAATGTGGGCATATAGATTCTTTCATCATGTTTTGTATCATTCACTCAGCAGCTACTAAAATGCGGGTTTCCGCCAGATAAATCTGGTGGGGGTGACTGAAGCTTACCTAGTTGTAAGAACATTTCCTTAATCTCGACAACTAAGAAAAGAGTATACTTGTATATTGCATTTCAGAATTGAAGCCTTTTGTTAGTTCCTTATGCTGGTTTCTTTTGGAACTGCTACAGTGTAATTTCTAAATAGTGTGTAAGGTGTTATTGGTACACTTTCTTGTAGGATATCAAGACATGGGTGAAGCAAGATATGACACAACTGCTTCTGGAAGACTAATTAACTGTGTATTCTGTTGAAAATCTTGCAGATATTTACAAAATAAGAGATTAAATTTTAGAAGGACTTGTAGATTTACCATATATTGTTAAATATTTAATAAGACAAAACCTGCTAAGTTTGTTCATAGAGTGACCAAAATGATACTGCCTAGGAGGTTTAGCTTGTATAACATTTGTTACTGTATACAGGCTTTGAACTTATCATTAGACAGAATACTGAATGAATGAACAGGCTCCATACTTTTGACCTGAACATTCAAATTAACATAATCCTAATTTGTTATTAACAGGTCCAGTTGTCAGTAGAAGACATGGAGACAATTCTAGATACCCTACTGTACGATGGAAAAGTTGAGCGATGGATAAGGGGAGACAATGACCGTTGTTATCGAGCTGTGGAGTCTTTACTTCCAGCACCAAGTATTGTCCGTATCCCTTGTGGAGTTTGTCCAGTAAGTAGACCTATATTAGAATAGAATAGAATACTGAAGGGCAAGCACCAAGTGACCCATGCACGTTGACCATGATTGATCTTTTGTGCATCCCTTTGGCTCATTTATTCAGCAGTCCTGTACCTTGAGCAAAGTGCAGTATCTTGCTGACAGAGATGTCTTCAAAGTCACAAGGTGTCATGATGTGACAGCCCAGGTGCCTGTATCTTAATGTGGCCAAAACCTCACATTTGCAAAGAACATGTGGGGCCATTTCAGATCTGCTTGCATCTGTCACACTTGGAACTGTTTACCAGCCCCAGTTTAAACAGGTGTCCTCTTAAATGACAGTGTTCTGTTAGCAACCCTGTCATTATTTGTAGCTGGTTTCTGCTCAGGTTGAGTAATTCCCCAGTTCTTTTTGCAGAGGGTTTTTTAAGGGAACCCTTATCTTACCTTGCCCTCGTATGGACTGCCAATGCTCCTCACGTTTCCTACTTGTCCAGTCCTTGATCACACCTCTGGCAACCTTTGCAGATATACCAAGCACAGGCTTAGGTCCTATTAGTGGCCGCAAGGAGCCTTGCCTGGTCATTTTATCAGCTATCTCCTTTCCATCAATTCCAATTTGTCCCAGCAACCATACCAGGGGGATCCTGTTATGTCTGTCAGCTTTTTCAGGAATTAATGGCAGTCCCAGACTAATTTGGAATTTATCTTGAAGCTGTCAAGGGCCGTAATGACTGCCTGACTGTCAGAAAGAATATAGATGTTCCTACCTGTCTAGCCCTCTTCTATATCCTCCATTATACAAGCCTTAGTGGCATTTCAGCCTTGAATACTGTGGTGTGGAGCCCAAGACTGAAGCTGTGCCCCCTTCTTGGGCCCCATTTTTGCACCCCCAGCACCAGTGCCTTTATTGGTCTTGAACGTGTGTACCAGACCAGGCTCTCTCTGTTGTCTGGGTTGAACTCATTTTACAATTCACATTTGTCAGGGAACTTGATCGTGAATGGCTTGTGGTGTACATTTCTGAAAGGTATTTTGTCAGACACCATCTGTAGGATGGGTTCATGCTGTTTATCCTGAGATTATTTGGTGTGACCGATGTTAGTTGATTTAGGTTTCCACTGTTGGGTACCCATTAGGCATCACATGAAGTGGAAGTCCCAGAAGGACCTCCATTGCAGCTGTTCAGGTCATTGTCATTGCCCCTCTTATAGCCAGGCAGGCCAATCTCTGTAACTTACTGAGCTGTGTCCTGCTGACATTGTTACTGACCCTTGGCCACCAAACTGTGGAACTCTAGGTCCATACGGTTCTGATCACCATGGTGTAGATCCAGTGCACCACCCTGGGTTTCAGACCCAAGGTTTTTCCAACTGTGCCTTCCATGTCAATCCCTTGTCCAGAATAAGTCCAAGGTATTTAACCTCAGTAGTCAGATGTAATGTGTGTCCATTGAGGGTTGGTTCTTTCAGACCTCGTAAATTTCTTCCGGGTGAATGCTACTATTACCATTTTCTGTGGATTGATAGACAGATGAGCCCTATCATATTTTTCATGTTTTTCCCAACATCAGGGCAGCTATATGTTTGGAGAACACCCAAGGAAGAATGCCTGGTTCCAGCTGTGAAACATGGAGGTGAATCTGTGATGATGATGTTGGCAGCAATATCTTGGTATAGAAGAGGGCAAAGAATCTCGATTTGAAAGGTGTTCAGGGAAATAAAATCCATGCACTCTGTTTCCTGCCCCTAAGACACTACATGTAATGAGGTGCACCCTATAATTAACATGGTATTTTTGTGGATTTAATAGCCTACTTACACATCAGTTTATCAGCTTGTGTTAAGGCACACGGAAATTTTGGGGTACATTTTTCGGGAAACAACAAAATACCCCTTGCAAGAAATATGACAGTTTACATCTTCAAATAAAAAATGGAAGAAAGAAAATTTTTATAACAGCAAAAAAGAAGTACTGCTAGAACCACAGTAAAGTAAAGTAAATAGTCATAATTATTTGCACATCAGATAATTAAATATAACTTATTGGAGGCAGATATGGCTCAAGTGAATGTAATAAGTGAAAGAAAAAAATCCGTGGTTCTTCTGTGTTGTGATTATTGAGTATCAGGGATTAAAAAGTGTGGCATTGGATTTTCATTAGTCACAATATGATTACCGGATTTTATGAAAATTCAGCAAAGGGTTTAGAAGTTGAAATGGACAAGCATGCATGCACCCACACACCTGTGCATATGAATGCACTTATATGAAAAGCTCATTTTTTTCATTTTCCATTAGGAAGATATGCCAAAAGTAGAAATTGGGTAATACAAACCTAAAATTGCTTAGATAATGTGGACTTTTCTTGCAGTTCAGATTGCTCACTTATTGAACTGGTGCTGGTTGCACTGTACAATACCAAAGAAGGAAAAGAGATTGTTGTGAAAATTAAGAGGCATCATTGGATTCAGGCCACAAATTATTAATAAAACTTCAAAGAAAATACAAATATTCAAGATGTGTTATTAGATAAACAGCATGGTTTTAGGATGTTAAACCTGTTATTGAAAAACACAGGGAATGTAGTTTACAAGTACATATAGCATGTATAGGTCTCGTCAAGGCATTTGACGGGGTGAATTGCCAAAAGTTTTGCAACCTGCTGCATAAAATAGGCTGTTTGTAGCTCTGTATGCTTGCAATAAAATTATTGCATTATGGCACATTGTTGTGCTAGATTCAGGATGGTAAATCCATAAACTTCTCTTGAGCTTCTTGATTTCTTTGCTATGGTCTTCAGCAGTTCAGTACTTGAAGGTGACTAAGGGAATCCATATGACATCCAGCTTCTAAAGTTGTCATGATGCCGTGATTGCCTCCTCATTTTTGCAGGTGTTCCTTTCTTGCTAGCCTTTTAGTTGTTCTTCCAATTCTGTCACAACCACTTCTGCCATGTGATGTTGCAAACAAGTGGCACTTGGTGTCCATAACAAAATCATCATTATGATATCAGAGATAGTACCATGTTTCCTGCTTTTTTTACCCAGCAGCAGTACCATTAGAAAAACAGTTAACCTTGATCCAGTCTGTGAATTTGCAAAAAAAAAGAAAGCTGCACAAATTGCTTTAAAGCATATACACAGCTACAGTGTTGTGTTTGAAACAATCTGAAGTACCAACAACACTTGTGTGATGTGTCATTTCATTTTGTGACTAAGAAGCTACAGATGAATAAAGAGTTGCCTGAACGCTGATCCAGTGACAATGTTGTTCATCATAGTGTGTGATGGAGTAGTTTTCAGAAAAGGTAAATAATAATGGTATGTCCAGTTTTAAGTCTGCACTTCAGTTCTGTGGAAGCATGATTCCTGTCACACTGTGGTGAAAGGGTGATGAAGCATGATGTTTAACTTTGCAGCCAAAGACTCAAGAAAGTTGCTGCAAGACTACATGCCTGTTTGCAAAGTTGATTTGTTAGTAGTCATCACCAGTCTGTAGGTTACACTCTCTACATTTTTGTCTTCAGCCTGTGTTACATAAATGTGTTAGGGTCCTGTTCCCTGGACACATCTTTCTCCCTGTAACATCTTGCACTTGGCACATCACATGTAATTTTGGACAACTTAACTTTTACTTAATTTGCAGTCAAATCATACAGTTTTTCACATGAAATTTTAGGTTCATTCCTTCAACCAATGCACAGTGTTTGGAGTTTAACTCTACAGATTTTGAAAAGCCTAACAACTTCTCTGGTTTCTATACCTTAAAACTCTATATAGGCTTCTTTTAGGTGACATAGTATCAATTGTTTCTAAAGATGACTGTTATTGTCTTCTGAGTTAACACAAAAATAACTTTTGTCCCTGACATGATTCTATTCATTTCATCAAACACATTGAAGTACACTATCTCAGCTGTGACAGGAGGCAGCACTTTGTTCGATTTTACATTTGTACTGGACCACTGTCTGAGCTATGGATTCATGGCAACCTTAAGCATGTTTTTGGAGGTTTCAGGCTCTTGGATTTTTGTAATGGACCTAATGCTCCTCTCCATCTCAGTCTGTTTATACCCCTCCCACCTTCTTCCTTTTTAATTCGTCCTCCTTTATTACTCTTACCTTTGTTCCTCCTGCCCTCTCAGGCGTATTTGCTCCCTGTAATTGTTTTACATGTTCTCTGACACTATTTTTCCTTCTGATTCTTTCTGTCTCTTTCATCCTTCACATCTTGCATATGTTTTATTCCGTCATCCATGTTATGCTTACAGTAGCTGTTGAAGTGAAAGAGCACAGTGTAATACCACACTGTATGTATGAATGCAGTCATGTCTGTTACATACTGGAATTGATTTAATGTATACATTTTACAATTGGTGTGAATGTTATAGTGAAACAACCACTGTTGCTTTTCATTTCAGGTTCTAGGAAATTGTAGTGATATTGGATCTATAAATCCTAAGAAATGTGTTTATATGAAGGAATGGTTGGAGTAATTGAAGAGGAAAGAAATCTGTAAAAGATGAAGTAAATTAAAGATCTTTCTTTATGGTGACTGCCCAGATTCACAGTACTCCTGTTGCACAAGAATGAAACTGGTAATCACACTGAGTTATTAAGGCATGGCACTGAAGTTGAAAAATACAGTATTATCAGATTGTGGGTGCACTTGTCCTTGTACACATCATGAAGTTGCATGAGAGAGTGGAAGTAGAGCTCCACGCATTTTTTAACCCTGGCGCTCAATTGACTTGAGTGGTCAGCTTCATGTTGCAACTGCTGTACTGCCAAAAAAAGAGCCCCCATTTGCATGGAATGGGATGCTGGGTGGGCCTTCAAATGAGTCAGGATGCTACAGTGTAGAGGAAAATCTATTGTCCATGCTGAGAATTGGACCGTGATTCTTTTGTTGTCCAACCTGTAGTCCATCACCATACCAACTACACCTTCTGGGCCTCCATATTATTGTTATGTGTATTCTGTGCATGTGTAGTGACAGACAATCTCACTTTGACCATCATGGCAGACAGAGAGTATGTTGTAATTCATGTTCATATGATCACTGTCACATGGAATGGGGGTGATGTGTTTTAACATTATTCCATTTCGTGCATAAATGCTTGTAATATAAATTAAATCCAAATTACTAAACTAAACACTTTGTGCACCTGTTTACTTGTAAAGGGTAAATATGTGCCAGTATAGCAACCTGAAATTCAACACAGTGTAAATGTATATGGCCTAAATATATAACAGTAATACAAGTCTACAAACAGTACACCTGGAAAACTGAGCTTACCAAATGAAAACAATGGAGTGACCGTATACTATATGCACATATTTCACTTTTTCAGCAGGGTACATCAGAGAAAACCAAATGCCCTTCTCACTACGTAGTGGTTTTCTATGGAGCAAACATGGATTGGCAGCAGACTGATATTAATGATTTTGTTTATTCACTTCACCACAAAGCTGGAAATGAGCTTTTTCACTCACTATGATGTGGTCCATTAAGATAGCCTCTGCCACCTTCAACTCCAGTAACTACTGGAAAAATGTGATATGGGTATTTGTGTCCTTATTGGTGAGTGCACAACTACTAGCCTGTATGTTTGCAACTTCAGATCCATGTGTAATGTGGGCTGTACTGTAGTCTGAGAGGTGCCCACTGCCTGCACCACCTTCCATTTACCACTGCAGACTCCTCACAGTGGCTTCATGCATCGCATTCATGACCTTCTATGTTCTCATAGCCCTGGGTGTTGCTGAAGGTGGTCTGTCACAAATTGGATGTGTCTCTGACCATTGTGGTACCCATTTCCATATTGACCTACAAGATGATGCTTCCCTACACCCATACTCCTTGTGGAAGTGTCCATTTCCATGTTGACTTCCCTATACTAATAGGGGAGAGGGGAGATAGTTGGCACTCTTTTCATGTTATATAATTTTTAACATTTTCTTGGTACCCATTAAGTTTAATGTCAGGGCACATGTTTGTAGTAACACTCTTTGGCTACAATCTGCCCTTCTCAAATTTGACACTGTTCATAAGGAATAGGAGGGGAAGGCTTTTCCCCTAACCTCTGCACATATGCCAACTTGCCCCACGTATGGGGCAAGTTCGCATGTGGTAAAAATACATGGAAAGTTAAGATGACAATTTTCCATAGTCTAAAAATAACAGACAGTGATTCATGTTAAAGTTTTGTAATACGACTGTGTCAGATACAGGTTTTACATAACTACAAAATGTTGTAATGATAATAAAATAGTTGAAAAGCAAGAAAAAACGAGCAATTCAATATATTTACTTAGATTGAAAAAGGAGATTGGAAGGAGAGGTAACTCAGTATTGCACCAGCCTACCACCAGCAATATACATTTTTATTTTAAATAAAGTATTCAATTCCATTAGACTGACAATTAAGCAAAGAAGTCTGGGACTGCCATCAGTTCGTATGCCCCCAACTTGCAATCTATGCACTTAATCCACACTTCTGTAGATATTCCATGACAACAGACATAGGAAGTATCCTCCAAGTCATCTTTTTCAGTTGCCTGGATTTTTTACTTTTTGTGTTTCACTTTTATGAATCTGTTTAGATATGTGGCACATATCTCTCTGTCTCTTTTTTAGAGCCCAGTTCTTCCCTCATTTTTTGCAAGCCTTTTGTTGTACTTGCTGCAAATGAATTTTTGAGAGGCATATTACTCAAAATGGCATTTGTTCTTTTGTTTTTGTTTACATTCTTACTCTTTTTGGTATTATTTAGGAAGATTTTGAACATCCTCTGTGGTAGCAGGGTGTGATGCTATTTGTGATGTAGATGATGATGTGACTGATACAAGTCAAAACATGTCATACTAGATCATGTATTGTTGTAATTATTATGTTTATATTTAACAGTATTATGCGACAAACTAATGTTGGGCAGAGAAGAAACCATTACTTTTATTAAACACCTCTCAAGTGATCCTTAGTCAAGGGATTTCCACCAGAACTCCTTATGCATTTCTTGTGTGCGCAGTATGTATTAGACGTTCTAAGATCAGTATTTAATATAATGACCCCAACAGCACTGGATGATAGACTTTCTCCCTCCCTGGATTAAAAAAAAAAAAGAGAGAGGTAATTGAAAAATCATAAGAGAATGCAACATTTTCTGCCCTTTGCACTGTACATAATTAGCAGCAAGTATGTAATGTAAAACTGCAGTAAATTTAGTTGAAAATGACAACAAAACGAGGACATTTAGCACAGAAAAATCACTTTAATTACCCATACACTTGTTACTGTTTTTGCCCTGTTGCCTACTGGCGGGGTCATTTGTTTCATTTCGAAAGGTTTGTAACATGAAAGGTGCCCCTGTGGTTAATTGAGCACAACGCCATGAATACATATGGCATGGTGGAGGTACAGCTCCACCTGCTCTTACACTCGGCACTACATGGGACAGTGTTCACCTTCACGCCCCGGCCCATTTACCCACAGGGAGTAGAATGTTGGAAAGCCTCGTAGCTGGTATAATATTGATATAATACGAAAAACGCCGATAAATAGGCAACGAATATAGAGTGTGCTTTCACGTCGTTGAAACCGATCAAGGCCTCCAGCATTGAAAACTGTATTAACAAATGTTGAGGGTTAGCATTATGTAATTACAATAAATATTATACACTTGTGTCGTGTCGTTCTATAAACAATGTAACATAGTTCAGCCATTTGACTTCGTAAGTTATGGTAAGTTGATCTGTGATTTTTTTTATTTTAATCTGTGGTTTCCAGTGTGCCGTAACACGAGCACGCGAACCGGCCTGTGCTCCTATGAGTGCATGCTCCACGGATTATATATGCTTATTCTGTGCATCACTGCCAACTAGACGTGCTACGTACATCTACGATGAATGTTTCGCCGCCGTAGTCTGGCTGAACAATCCTCCATGGAACTAACTGTATACAAATAATCTGTGCTATATAATTGGTGGATTGAACGACATATATAATCTGTGACTGACATAATCTGTGGTATATAGCTAGCGTCGCCACGCTGAACCGCATTCTGTGCTCATGCTGAGTGGTAGCTGGATGTGGATATTAACGATTCAGTGTTACTAGCCGCTACAAGGATACAGGTTTGTGGATTGTGTGTGTATGTTTAGTGTGGTGTACGCCTAATTCGCGTCTTAAATATCTCTTGGAGCATGGCTGCATCTACGGCGATAATTATTACAGCAGTTCCGAATTGTGTTGGCAGTGATGTCAGTCTCGGTAATCAGGTCGGAATGAAGTTGAAGGCCGTGAATTCTGTTTGGATGTGTAACAATAACATCTAGAAGTTCAGAACTTGAGGAAACTGCAATATCTATGGGTGTTTTGTATGAAGTCTGCAGTAAAGCACTATCTTCGTCATCATTCCGGACATCGTTATTATCACTTGATGCATCATCTTCAGTCTGGTTGAGTCTTCCTTCACTATTTCTATCGGCATTGTTTTGAGTTAACCTGGTGTCCCTGTTTCCTTGGTTGGTGTTTCTTCCATCCACTTCATTTTCCTCTCCTTGGATCCCACATTTTTTCC
>Ga0209628_10001807_pt1 | contig 14158 bp, 14 predicted proteins | sample TergutCu122P4_FD_187285 | JGI IMG/M metagenome (GOLD analysis project Ga0209628, IMG submission 187285) | Cubitermes ugandensis P4 segment gut microbial communities from Kakamega Forest, Kenya - Cu122 P4 (SPAdes) (version 2) | ecosystem: Host-associated > Arthropoda: Insects > Digestive system...
GAACATCAGCGGCATCAGGTCGGCGGACAAGAAAGCGCGCGCCTACGAGTTGTTGTCACAGGTTGGCATCGACCGTGAGACAGCCGACAGGAAAGTGTTGCAGTTGTCAGGCGGCGAACAGCAGCGCGTGGGGATCGCCCGGGCCTTCTCCCATGATCCAGACATCATTATTGCCGACGAGCCGACGGGCAATCTGGACGGTGAAACCGCACAGGGCATCATGGACATCTTTCTCCGTCTGGCGCGCGAACAGAACAAGTGCGTGGTCATCGTCACCCATTCGAAAGAAGTGGCATCGTACGCCGATGTGATCCTGCGAATCACCAACGGCAACCTGCAAGGACAGGGGGGCAAGAAGGCTGCTAAACTGCACGCCTGACTCATTCACGGTCCTCGAGTCTCGTACGATTTGAGGAATCGCGTGTATGATAGTGCGAGTGTACAAGCTCGTACGCTAAAAGTATTAGGCAGGATCAGTGGGCCGCCAGGCAATCGACATGGTTCCGTACGCGCGGGACGCGGCGGCGCTGATGGGCGCCAACGTGCGTACGGAACGCATCAACCGGCGCTGGACCGTCGCGGAGCTCGCGGCGCGCGCGGGTTGCTCCAGGCACACCGTGGCAGCCATAGAGCAGGGCAAGCCGGCGGTCGCGTTCGGCCATGTTTTGAATGTGTGTGCTGCTTTGGGTCTTCAGCTGTTCGTACCTGATCCCGCCGAGTTGGCCCGGCTGAACCGCGCGCAACAGCAGATCGTACGACTCATGCCGAACCGTGTCATGCCGAGGGAGGGACCATCCGATGACTTCTGAGCAGTCTGGGCGTGGCTGCCCGGTGAGACCGTACCTGTTGTGTGTGGCAGGGTTTGGCTGGAAGGATCCGTTTATTGCTTCCGGTACGGAAGAACGTACCGGCAACGTGACAACGCCATCCCCATATTTGGGATTCCGCTTACGGCCGATATCTCGGATCCCCCGCCTGGTTTGCGCCTTCACGGAGCCCTGCGTGACGCGCTGCCTGATGCGTGGGGCCAGCATGTCATCTTGGCCCGGTTGACAGGGGTATCCGGTACGGAGGGCGACACGGGCGACCTATCCGAAATCACATACATGCGGGAGTCGGCCTCCGATCGTTTCGGCGCCCTGGACTTCCAGGACTCACCAGACGTTTACCGGGCGCGCGGGCCGGTGGTCGTGATGCATTGTTGGTGCGTCGCTTCGACCGTGGCTTAGGTGGGACACGGCGCATGACAGTCTCCGCTCTAACGATGCTGAACCTGGACGAGATGGCTGGTCGTTACGCGACATATCCGGATCTGCTCAACGTACTGCGTGGGCAAGGCTTGGAACCGGACAGCACGGGCCGCGAACTGTTCCGCCGGATCGCGGTCAACATCGCTGTGGGCAACACTGACGATCATGCGCGCAACCACTCTGCGTTCTGGGACGGGCGGGCACTGAGCTTGACGCCGGCATATGACATTGATCCATGTCGTACGCCGGGCTGGGATGCCAACCAGGCCATGGCGTACGGCCGTGACGGAGAGCGCGCGTCATCCTTGGCAATGCTACTTGGTGCGGCTGCGGTGTACGGCTTGGGTGCGCCAGAAGCCCGTACGATCATTGATCACGTCGTGTCATCGATTCGCGACGACTGGGAGGAGGCGCTTGATGTTGCAGGCCTCACCAGGACTCAGGGCCACCAACTGATGGGCACAAGAATCCTTCACCCAGCCGTACTTGACGGGCTGCCCGCTCAGGAATCCAGACAGTGATACAGACATTATCTGTTGAGGTCTCGCAGGCGTGTAGGATGGAGTTCGAAGAGGGGAGGACCATGAGTCGGAGTAGTGCGACAGAACGGATCAGCATCCGGGTGGAACCCGGGCTCAAGGCCAGCGCGGAACAAGTCGATAAGGAGATCGCCGAATCGCAGGCTCTGGGGTTACCGGTGGCACGGTACGACGCGGAACAACGACGACCGTACCTGGAATATCCTGACGGACGACGGGATTATGGTGTCGTCTAGACCTCGATTTGATCCATATGCGGCCATTGACAAAGCAGAGTGTTCGGAAGATAAGCAACAACGGGCCGACCTTCTTCTAGCAGCGATTGACGACTTGGCCTCCCATGGCGACGGGTCGGCTGACGTGGAGCAGACGATAGGGTATGCCTGGTATTGGTATCCCTTTGAGGGTGCGATGCGTGACGAAAACATCGAGAAACACTTGGGTAAAGCGTTGATGATCGATCCGACGCACAGGTATGCCAGATTGTACCTAGCCCACTATTACTTCGACCGCAAACAATACTCCGACGCATTGAACCTGCTGACGGGTTTCAGTGGCACCGAGTTCGGTGATGCGTACGACCAAGCATGGCGGGACGCGAAGAATGCGGAGCTAATCGTGTGTTGCAAGCTTTATTTGCATGAAGAACATGATCTCGCGGATTCGGTCACGCGATTGTCCGAGTCACTGACCACGCTGGAGCCGAACATGAACCCGGAACCCATTGAACTGACCAACGCACATATTGCTTTGCTACTTCGCGGATCGGCTGACTGATGGGGTGCCATTTATCCCGAACTTCATCCCGAACTTCATCACGAAGTTTGTTTCGGCTTGCACGTCGGTAGAACGTTGACCGTCGCCGACGTAGAGGCATGTTCCTTCTGAGGTCATCGGTTGGTTCCGAGACCCTTCGATTATCTCGTACCCCGCCTGTCATGTCCCATCTGACCGGAGAATACATGTGTATCCGAGAGAGGACTTGAACCTCCACAGCCTAATCGGCAGCGAGGACGGTTACAACCATGGGCCGTCTCGCTGAAGTTGGCGATACACGTCAACGCGTCCAGATTGCGCCCACGAAGCCCGAGCGCCAACTTCTCAGACATCGCGAACCTCCGCGTGGACGACCCACCGCCCGTTTTTTCGCGCGCCTTCGCGCGTGATGAGACCGGCATCCATAAGGACCTTGATGTTGGCCCGAACCCTGCGTTCCGTCAGACCTGTGACGGCCCCTAGATCCCTCGCTGTCACGCCGGGATTGCGTGTCATGACGCTTAGGATTGCCCTACGCACGTCATTTATCCTGACGTTTGTACTGACGGTCCCGTCATGATAAACGTCAGGAGAAGGCTGCCTGTCGTCGTAGGGGCGGCTTCCTCGAGGGTCGGCGTTGAGCCATACCGACGTGTGCACGGTCATGGACAACACGATGAGGCTCCGGGTGATCTACCGGACAGACTCCACTGGTGAGGTCATCGACCCATCTGAATACTGGTCCCAGAAAGCTATTGAAGGACTCATCAGAGTCAACGGAGAATGAAAGGCTCGTTCCTTCAGTCCACACACAGAGGCGCAGGGTGGGGTCTTTACGGTTGTCCGTTGGCGTCCGTCAAGACTGTGGGGCCCCAGGACGGTATGCTTGCGCCATCACCGACGAACAGTGAATGGAGTCATCGTGGATATCACTGAAGCTATCGTGTCCCTGGGTAAGAGAGTGCGCGAGCAACAAGGCGTAGTCGATACCGAGGAAGCTACCAAGAATGCTTTCATCATGCCGTTCATCTCCCAGGTTCTGGGGTATGACGTGTTCAATCCCTTTGAAGTGGTCCCAGAGTACATTGCGGATGTAGGTATCAAGAAGGGTGAGAAGATCGATTACGCCATCATCAAGGATGGAGTGGTACAGATACTTATTGAGTGCAAGAAGATAGGCTTTGACCTGTCCGTGAGCAGTGCTTCACAGTTGTTTCGGTACTTTGCCGTGTCAGAGGCAAAGATCGCCGTGCTCACGAATGGGCGGATCTATGAGTTCTATTCGGATCTCGATGCATCCAACATCATGGATTCCAAACCATTCCTCCGAGTGGACATTCTGGATGTGCCCAGCCGGTCTATCTCCCACTTGAAGAAGATGCGTAAAGAATCATTTGATCTTGATGGCGTCCTGACGACAGCAAGACGGTTGAAGTACATAGCAGAAATGAAGCAGGTCCTACTGTCAGAACTGCGTACTCCCAGTGAGGACTTCGTACGGCTCGTAACAAAGCGTGTCTACAGCAAGTTGTTGACGGCAAAAGTGTTGGAGGAGTTCGGCGGGTTCCTTAGCGAAGCTGCTGCCCAGTTACTTGACGACGAGGCCAGCGGGAGGCTCCGGAAGGCGCTCCAGGAGGACGATGTCACCGATGTCGAAAAGGTAGAGGAACCTGTGCCGCCTGCAGTTGACGAACCGGCGAAGGCAAGAGCTGTGGTTGAGACCACGCCTGAGGAACTCGAGGCTTTTGGGATGATCAAGTCGTACTGTTTCCCGGCTCTGCCAGGTTCACGGCTGTGCTATCGGGACGCACTTAGTTATATGGCCATCATGGTTGATGATAACAACCGCAAGACCATCGCCAGGCTGTACTTCAACAACCCGGACCGCAAGCGCATAGGCATCTTCCAAGTGGGAGAAGACGGAAGCAAGACAGAGACCATGCACGACCTACCCTCGATCAACGATCTGCAGTCCTTGTCCGAGGAGTTGAGACAGGCTGCCCAAGCGTACGTTTGACGCCGAGGCGGGTGTGGAACTCATTTTGGCTCCGGTTCGTTGGTCGTTACAACGTCGATTTCGACGCTGACTCGGTCCATGTGGGTTTCCTCGACGAAGCCGGCACTGAGAATCCCGGTTGGTATGGCAACCAGACCAACACCCAGGAGTTCAATGACCGCACCCAAGACTTTGCCAAGCAGTGTCACGGGCACCATGTCTCCGTAGCCGACCGTTGTGATAGTGGAAACCGCCCACCACAAGCCCGAAAAAGCAGAAGTGAACTTGTCTGGCTGCGCCGGGCCCTCGACGTAGAATTCCAATACTGCCGCCACGATCATGAGTAGTATCACCACCGACATGGACGAGATCAGAGCTGAGGCGGATTTCTTGAGTACCCGCCCGACTCTGGCCAGCCCTGATGAATGACGACCCAGTTTGAAAACACGGATCAGCCTGATCAGGCGCAGAACGCGAAGAATCCGGAGGTCTACTGGGATCATCATGGGCAGATAAAACGGCAAGATCGAGAGCAGATCGATGAGGGCCATGCCGGTGACAAGGTATCGCAGCCGGGACTTGATTGGGCCCATCTCAGGGTATCGGATACTGGCGGTTGCTACCCGTGCGAGGTAGTCAGCGCTAAAGATGATAACAGAAACAACCTCTATTATCTTTGAGGCTTCTGCTAGGCCGGCGGGACGGTTCTGCATGGTATCGATCAACACGAAAGCCAAGTTGACAATGATGATGATTGACATGACCATGTTGTACACGTGCCCCGCCCGTGTGGTGGGATGGTCCTCAATTACCGAGTAGATGCGACGTAGCATCATGTCATTATCGCAGTCATCCTGGCTGGGAACCACAGTTCGTCTATCAACGGCTTCGCGCACGAACGACGATAGCCGAGAGCACATACTGTGTCCGAGAGAGGACTTGAACCTCCACAGCCTATAACGGCCACTAGCACCTCAAGCTAGCGCGTCTACCTATTCCGCCACCCGGACTTGGGTTTGGATTACCAGAGGGAAAGCATACCAATTCCCGGTAGGATCGACCAATGGAATCCATGGCGCGCGACGAAGTGGTACGTTTCACGTCCGACCTGATCCGGATCGATACCTCGAATTACGGCCCGGGTGCGGACACCGCCGGGGAGCGCCCGGCCGCCGAATACGTGGCCACCCAACTGGACGAGGTCGGCATCGCGGTGGAGGTTTTGGAGTCTGAGCCGGGCCGTACGACCCTTGTCGCCCACTGGGAACCCGACGGTTGCGACCAGACCCTGCCGCCGCTTCTCGTACACGGCCACACCGATGTTGTGCCCGCCGTGGCTGGCGAGTGGTCCGTACATCCCTTCTCTGGCGAGATCCAGGATGGTTGCGTGTGGGGACGCGGGGCCGTCGACATGAAGGACTTCGACGCGGTGGTGTTGGCTGTTGTGCGTGACCGGGTCCGTCTGTCCCGTCCTCCGCGGCGTCCCATCCGGCTCGTTTTCACCGCGGACGAGGAGTCCGGCGGGCGTCTGGGTTCGGTTTGGCTGGCCCGTACGCACCCCGACCGCATCGCCGATTGCACCCAGGCGGTCGGCGAGGTCGGCGGGTTCTCCTTGACAGTACGTGACCAGCGCCTTTACCTGATCCAGACCGCGGAGAAGGGTCTGGCGTGGCTGAAGCTGATTGTTGACGGTACGGCGGGCCATGGCTCCATGCGCAATTCCGATAACGCGGTCACCGAGCTGGCGCGCGCGGTGTCCGACTTGGGGCGATACACCTGGCCGCGTGACCTGCACCCCGCACAACGCGCGTTCCTCGACGCGGTCGGCGATGCTTTGGGAGTACGGATCGGGCTCGACGATGTCGAGCAGACGTTGTTGCAACTGGGCTCCATCGCCCGCATGGTCGGCGCCACAATGAGCAATACCATCAACCCGACGATGCTCCAGGCGGGCTACAAGGCCAACGTCATTCCGCGCGAGGCCGCCGCCACCCTCGACGGGCGCTTCATGCCGGGGCAGCGGGAGGAGTTCCTCGACACGGTGCGGTCGGTGGTGGGGGAGAAGGTACGGGTGGAGATCCTCCACGACCAGCCCGGCGTGGAGGCGCCGTGGGGCAACTCCCTCACCGACGCCATGACGACGGCGATCCGGGATTTCGACCCGGATGCGCGCGTAACCCCGTACATCATGTCCGCCGGTACGGATGCGAAGGGCTGGTCGGAGCTGGGAATCGAGTGCTACGGGTTCGTACCGCTGCGGCTGCCACCGGAGTTCGACTTCACGGGAATGTTCCACGGGGTGGACGAGCGGGTCCCGGTGGACTCGCTCCACTTCGCGGTGGATGTGTTCGACCGCTTCCTTGACTTGGCGTGAGGTTTGGGTCCCTGACTGTCGGGAAATCACTCATTATGAGGTATTTGCCGACAGTTAAGGCGCTGAGGGGGTGGGTGCGTGGGAGCGAAGCGGTTTGTGTGCGTGTGAGAGAATTGAACGTGACCTATTCGCCTGGCTCGACTGCTCCCGCCGCCATCCGGAACTTCTCCATCATCGCTCATATCGATCACGGGAAGTCCACCTTGGCCGACCGGATGTTGCAGCTCACCGGGGTCGTCGATGAACGGACAATGCGCGCTCAGTACCTCGACCGCATGGACATCGAGCGCGAACGCGGGATCACGATCAAATCCCAGGCCGTCCGGCTGCCCTGGAAGGTCGGCAACCAGCATTTCGTACTCAACATGATCGACACCCCCGGCCACGTCGACTTCACGTACGAGGTGTCCCGCTCCCTGGCCGCCTGCGAGGGAGCGGTATTGCTCGTTGACGCCGCCCAGGGCATCGAGGCCCAGACGCTCGCCAACCTGTACCTCGCCCTGGAGGCCGATCTCACCATCATCCCCGTACTCAACAAGATCGACCTTCCCGGCGCCTATCCCGACAAGTATGCTTCCGAGATCGCACACGTTATCGGTTGTCAGACCTCAGATGTGCTGCGCGTGTCGGCCAAGACCGGCGACGGGGTGGCGGAACTGCTCAACGAGATCGTACGGCAGGTGCCCCCGCCCCAGGGCCGTACCGATGCTCCCGCCCGGGCGCTGATCTTCGACTCGGTCTACGACTCGTACCGCGGTGTCGTCACCTACGTACGCGTCATGGACGGCGAACTGAACCACCGCGAACGCATATTGATGATGAGTACGAAGGCGACCCACGAGGTTCTCGAAGTCGGTGTCATCTCACCGGAACCGGTGAAGTCCGCCGCGCTGGGTGTCGGCGAGGTCGGTTATCTCATCACTGGGGTCAAGGACGTACGGCAGTCGCGCGTCGGCGACACCGTCACCACCGCGATCAAGCCCGCGACGGAGGCGCTCAGCGGCTACCGGCACCCCAAACCCATGGTCTACGCGGGCATTTATCCCATCGACGGCAACGATTTCCCCGAGTTGCGCGAGGCGCTGGAGAAGCTGCAGCTCAACGACGCTTCCCTGGTGTTCGAGCCGGAGAACTCCGCGGCGCTCGGGTTCGGTTTCCGGATCGGTTTCCTGGGTCTGCTGCACATGGAGATCGTACGGGAGCGGCTGGACCGCGAATTCGGCCTCGACATCATCTCCACCGCGCCGAACGTTGTTTATCGCGTCGTGACGGACGACACGGTCGAGCACATCGTCACGAACCCGTCCGAGTTTCCGGACGGCAAGGTGGCGCAGGTTTTCGAGCCGATCGTGAAGGCGTCGATCCTGGCGCCTGCGGAATACATCGGTACGCTGATGGAGCTCTGCCAGCAGCGCCGCGGTTCGCAAACCGGCATGGACTATTTGTCGCAGGACCGGGTGGAGCTGCATTACGTCTTGCCGCTGGCGGAGATCGTGTTCGACTTCTTCGACGCCTTGAAGTCGCGGACAAGGGGTTATGCTTCCTTGGACTATGAGGACGCCGGGGAGCAGGAGGCCGAGCTGGTCAAGGTGGACATCCTGCTCAACCAGGAGACGGTCGACGCGTTTTCGGCGATCGTGCACAAGGACCGTGCGTACGCCTATGGTGTCGAAATGGTCTCCCGCTTGCGTAAACTCATCCCGCGCCAGCAGTTCGAGGTACCGGTCCAGGCGGCCATCGGCTCCCGCGTCATCGCGCGCGAAACGATCCGGGCGATCCGCAAGGACGTACTGGCGAAGTGCTACGGCGGCGATATCACGCGGAAACGCAAGTTGCTTGAGAAGCAGAAAGAGGGCAAGAAGCGGATGAAGATGGTCGGCCGGGTCGAGGTACCGCAAGAGGCGTTCGTGGCGGCCCTGACAACGTCTGACGCCGACAAGAAATAGCGCCACGGGGTCGGCTGATGGTGTCGCTGTACGTTCACATCCCCTGGTGCCGCGCCCGGTGTGGCTACTGTGATTTCAACACATACGTTGTCGACACGACGGATCCGGGAAACACATCAGCTTACGTGGGTGCGTTGTTGGAAGAGGTACGGATGGCCCCTTCGTCTTACAAAACTTTGCACCGACCTGTCCCCAATGGCTCCCTTGCCGAACCCCCTCCCTTAAGGGCCCCCTCCCCTTTGGCTCCGTCCCCCTTGGCTCCGGAATGGAACCGTCCCCCTGGCGCGGACGCCCTTGGGGCGGACATCGTCGGCACCGTCTATTTCGGCGGGGGTACGCCGACCCTGATGCGTCCGGCGGACTTCCGGGCGCTCCTGGAGGCTGTCCGGGAGGGGTTCGATCTTGCCCCGGATGTCGAAATCACCACCGAGGCCAACCCCGAGAGCGTCACCCGGGCCCTGCTGGAGGAGTTGCGCGCCGCCGGGATCAACCGGTTGTCGCTGGGGATGCAGTCGGCGGTGCCATCGGTGTTGGCGCGCCTGGACCGGGTCCACACCCCGGGCCAGGTCGGGCGCGCGGTGGGTTGGGCCCGCGCGGCCGGGTTCGACAACGTGTCGCTGGACCTGATCTACGGTACGCCGGGGGAGTCCATGGCCGACTGGGAAAGTACGGTGGACGCCGCCCTGTCGCTGGCCCCGGATCACATCTCCGCGTACTCATTGATCGTCGAGGAAGGTACCCCGCTCGGGCGCGCCATGGCTCGCGGTGAGGTCCCGTACCCGGATGACGACGACCTGGCTGACAAGTACATTTACGCCGACGAGCGGTTCGGCACGGCGGGACTGGGATGGTACGAGGTGAGCAGCTGGGCCCGGCCCGGTTGCGAGTGCCGGCACAACCTGGCGTACTGGCGCAGCGACAACTGGCTGGGCATCGGCGCGGGCGCCCACTCGCACGTGAACGGCGTGCGTTGGTGGAACCACCGGAACCCGGCTACATATGTTGCTCACGTGATGACAGGATCGCCGGTTGACGGCAGCGAACGCTTGACGGCTGCCCAGATCCGTACCGAACGCATAATGCTGGGACTGCGCCTGTCGGAAGGGGTCAGTAGGAGCTTGTTGACGCCCGGCGAGCTGGAAAGGGCCGAGGCGTACGTGAGGAGCGGCTACCTGGAGGGTGCCGGTAACAAGCTGGTGTGTACGTTGTCAGGCCGCCTGGTCGCCGACGGAATCGTGCGGGAGATCCTGGATTAGCTGACCCTTCGTGTCATCCTGCCGCTCGGCAGGATCTGATCAATTGGCAAGGGCAGGAGATCCTGACTGGCGTCAGGATGACAAGTGGTGTGGGCGTCAGCATGACGAATGGGTGGTTGGCGGACCGGGACAGCTCCGTGACCATCACCGGCGGCCCGGGCATCACTGGTTGCCCCGGGGTGTACGGTAGGGTGGATCCGTGACCACAAACAATCCCGAGCCTGAGGGCCCGCAGGCCGCCAAACCGCGCAAGAAACGCCGGTGGTTGCGCCGTACGATCATTGCGGTCATAGCACTCATGGTTATCGTCGGGGTGACACCGCTGGCCACAGTCGGCATCGGCAGCGCCGGGCGGGTGCAGACGATTGAGAGCGTGGCGCCACACGACGTTGCCATTGTTTATGGTGCGGGGCTGGTGGACGGGAAGCCGGGGCCGTACCTCACCGGTCGCCTCGAGGTCGCGCGGGATCTGTTCAAGGCCGGGAAGGTACGTGTCATCCTGGTCTCCGGCGACAACCTCTACACCTACCACGACGAGCCGACCGCCATGCGCGACTGGCTGATAGACCAGGGCGTGCCGGCTGCGAAGGTGGTGGCCGATTTCGCCGGCGAGGACACGTACGCGACCTGTGTGAGAGCCCGCGTCATCTTCGGCGTGAAATCGGCCGTGCTGGTGTCGCAGACGTACCACCTGCCGCGCGCCGTCGCGACCTGCCGCCTGACCGGCCTGGACGCGGTGGGCGTCGGCGATGAGTCCGTGAAGGCTGGTTACGCCGATCTGTGGGCGAGCTACCAGTGGCGCGAGATTCTTGCCGGCTACAAGATGATGGTCGACGTGATCACGCACCGCCAGCCGATCCTCGGGAAGTACGAAACCAGCGTCGACGAAGCCCTCGGACGATGACCGGTCGCTACAGCGAAGATGTCCTGTCTCCCGGCTGGCGCCAGGCCGGCCGCCCGACCAGCAATCCCCTCACGTTGGAAATCGGCATTGTCCTTGAGGACCCCGCGAGCGGTTTCTGCGGCGCGGTTGTGCGCTGGGAAAACGGCCTGGTCGTCCTGGAGGACCGGTTTGGCAAGCGCCGCAGCTTCCCCGTCGGTCCGGGTCTGTGGCTGGACGGCAAGCCGGTCGACATCCAGATTCCGGTACGGGTCGCCACCCGTACCCAGACCCACACCGCCTCCGGCTCCCTGATCGCCCCGGCCCGGCCCGCGAAGGTCGCCCAGGCGTCCCGGATCTGGGTCGAGGGCATCCACGACGCCGAGCTTATGGAGAAGGTCTGGGGCGATGACCTGCGCTACCTGGGCGTGGTCGTCGAACCGCTCGGAGGGATCGATCACCTGGCCGAACGGGTCGCCGGGTTCGCACCGGGCCCGGGCCGCTACCTGGGCGTGCTGGTCGACCACCTGATAGAGGGTACGAAGGAAACGCGCATCGTCAACAGCGTCACGACGGGAGAATACGCCGAGTATGTCCTTGTCACCGGGCATCGCTACGTGGATATCTGGCAAGCCGTACGTCCCGCCGCACTCGGCCTGTCGGCCTGGCCGGAGGTACGCCGCGGAACCGATTGGAAGCGCGGGATTTGCGAGGGTCTCGGCTGGGATTACCGTACGCCCGAAGACCTCGCCCGGGCCTGGCGACGAATCCTGTCACACGTGAAGACCTGGGAGGATCTCGACCGCCCGTTCGTCACCGCGGTCGAGCGGCTGATCGATTTCGTACAGCCCGAAGAGACCGGCGACTGATGCGGTAGGGTCGTCCCGACAAGGAGAACCAATGCCCGAAGATCTTCCCCCGTTTGAACAGGGTCGTCACCTGTTGTCGGTTTCCCAGTTCACCCGCGACAACCTGCGGGCCCTGTTCGACCTCGCCGACGCGGTGGGCCCGATCGCGCAGCGGCAGGCGGTTTGCACCGCCCTGGACGGCGCCGTCCTGGGGTCGTTGTTCTTCGAGCCCAGCACGCGTACGCGTCTGAGTTTCGAATCCGCCTTCCTGCGCCTCGGCGGAGAAGTCACCACGACTACGGGTTTCACGTTCTCGTCGATGGCGAAGGGCGAGTCGATCGCCGACACCGCGCGTGTGGTGTCGGGCTACTCGGATGTCCTGGTCGTACGCCACCCAGACGAGGGCTCGGTGGCCCAGTTCGCGTCAAGTTCGGTCGTACCGGTCATCAACGGGGGCGACGGCGCCGGCGAACACCCGTCGCAGGCTTTGTTGGATGTCTACACCCTGGAGAAGGAACTCGCGGCGCGCGACAGGAGCGTTGACGGTTGCCGGATCGCGATCCTGGGCGACCTGCGCTACGGCCGTACCGTCCACTCCCTGATCAAACTCATGAGCCTGTACGACCGCGTCGGCTTCACCCTGTTCTCCCCGCCGGGTCTGGAGCTGCCTTCGTACGTGGAACAGTACGCCACGCAACGCGGCCACGGCGTACAAACAATGGACAATGTGATCTCAGCCGTGGCCGGAGCCGATGTGGTCTACGCCACCCGGGTCCAGCGCGAGCGGCTGTCGGAGGAGCTGAGCCAGTCCGGTACATCGGGCGACCTGCTGAACCGCGACGTACTGGAGAAGGCCGACAACCTGGGCGCCGTACTGATGCATCCGCTGCCGCGGGACTCGCGCCCGGACGCCTACGACCTGTCCCCGGATGTCGACGACCTCCCGGGCCTCGCCATCTTCCGCCAAACCGACAATGGCATCAACATCCGGATGGGAATCTTCCTGACGGTCCTGGGAGTCTCCGCCGAAGCCGTACGCCTGACAACAAAACAACGTACGTGGAAGGCAACCCTGCGACCATGAGTGACGACGAACTCTCCGATCCTCGGCCGGACATAATTAGTCTATCTGTGGCAGACTCCGAATCCTTCGCACAGGCTATCTTGTCGCCGCCTCCGCCAGCGCCAGCCATGCAACGTGCGATCGTACGCCACCGTGAGTTCATACGTGCTGATCCCGATCCTGTGGGTTCAGGGTAGCGGTGACCTGACCGTGCCGAGAAAACCCTCCCGTCGGTTAAGATCTATCTTGTGGATTTGGCTCCCGATTACTTGACCACCGGATTGACCGCGGATGACGTGGCCCGGCGGCGCGAGGCGGGGCAAGTCAACACCGTCGTCGACGTCACCTCACGCTCGCTGTCGCGGATCATCAGGGACAACGTTTTCACGCGGTTCAATGCGCTGCTCGGCGCCCTGTTCGTACTGATCATCATCACCGGCTCCTATCTCGACGGACTGTTCGGGCTGGCTCTCGTGCTCAACTCGGTCCTGGGGATCGGCCAGGAGTGGTACGCGAAACGCAAACTCGACGCCCTCGCCGTACTGAACGCGCCCACCGCCACCGTCATCCGCGACGGACAACCAACCACCATCGATGTTTCCGACGTGGTCCAGGACGACCTCGTCTGCCTGAGCCCCGGCGACCAGATCGCGGCCGACGGCCCGCTCGCGCAGGTCGAATCCGTCGAGGTCGACGAGTCCAACCTGACCGGTGAGTCCGACGCGGTGGCGAAACATCTGGGTGACCAGGTGTTTTCCGGTACGGTGGTCGTCGCCGGGTCCGGGCGTTTCCGTGCGGCAACCGTCGGGCAGGAGGCGACCGCGCAGAAGCTCGCCAAGCAGGCGAAGGTCTTCACCCGCGCCTACTCGGAGGTCCAGGCCTCCACGAACCGGCTCCTGAAATGGATCACCTGGGTGGTCGTGGTATTGTTCCCTGTCGCGATCCTGGCCCAGTGGCGCGGCCTGGCGGACCGCAGCTGGGACGGCGTGACATCGCACTGGCGCCTGCTGATCATCAAGTCCGCGGCGGCCCTGGTCGGGCTCGTCCCGGAGGGCCTCGTACTGCTCACCACCCTTGCGTTCCTGCTTGCCGCGCTCCAACTCACGTACCAACAGGCGTTGGTCCAGGAGCTGCCCGCCGTCGAGGGTCTCGCGCGGGTGGACGTGATCTGTGTGGACAAGACCGGTACGCTCACCCAGGGCGAGATCGCCTTCGAGAAGTACGAGATCCTGCCCGGCCACGACGAGGCG
>Ga0209628_10001808_pt1 | contig 14154 bp, 11 predicted proteins | sample TergutCu122P4_FD_187285 | JGI IMG/M metagenome (GOLD analysis project Ga0209628, IMG submission 187285) | Cubitermes ugandensis P4 segment gut microbial communities from Kakamega Forest, Kenya - Cu122 P4 (SPAdes) (version 2) | ecosystem: Host-associated > Arthropoda: Insects > Digestive system...
TAATTCAGGGTTATTTCAGAGGCACGGAAACCCTCAATTATGTGCGGGATGTAATAGAGCGGTGGAGGTATTATCAGTTGAAAATTGAAAATTGAAAGTTGAAATTGAAAATTAAATTAAATTGAATTGAATTGAAAATCGACGAAGTCAAAATCGACGAAGTCAAAGTTGAAAATGACAAATTACATATTATGGAAGCAGTACATTGTTATCAATCGCTTGTGGGGTGTTTAAAATTGACAGCCAACGACAATGCACTTACGTCTTTACAATTAGTTAAAAATGCTTCCTGCGGGTATGAATCAGAAATACCATCCAATAAAATCATTCAACAGGTTTGTAAGCAATTAGACGAATATTTTGCCGGCAAGCGAAAAACGTTTGAATTACCGTTAAGTCTTGCAGGAACTCCTTTTCAGCAAAAGGTATGGAAAGCATTACAACAAATCCCTTATGGAAAAACTATTTCCTACGCCGAATTAGCCCAATCAATCGGCAGTCCGAAAGCCTGTCGGGCAGTTGGTTCGGCTAACGGCAAGAATCCGGCGGCAATCATCATTCCCTGTCATCGAGTGATAAATGCCGATGGAAAATTAGGTGGATATGCTTACGGATTGGAGATAAAAAAGCAGTTGTTGGATTTGGAGCAGGAGTTTTGAGTTTTTTTATTGCATATTATAAGGTGCAATATTATAAAGCATTGAAAAATTTAATATTCGAAGAAATAATAACAATAAAAAAATAGTGCTTTTTGTCTCCACAACTTTTGCAGGTGAGCCAAAGTATTAATACAAGCCACAAAAAACCAGGACCGACCTTATGGCCAGCCCCGGTTTGTTTTTTGTACCACCTCCCCTCTCTTTGTGGAGAGGAGCAGGGAGTGAGGTTTAATACCCCGGATTTTGTTGATCCCGAATAGCCGGATTAGCGTCTAATTCGCCTTGCGAGATAGGAAGGATACTCGCGTAGAAATTCCAGTTTACGCTTCCACCCTGGGCTGTACGAGGACCGGAAATAATACCTGCTACTTCATCGTCGGCATAGAGGATGGTTTTACCCAAGCGCATCAGGTCGAAGAAACGTTGCCCTTCGCCAAAGAGTTCTTTTTGCCGCTCTTTCAATATCATATCAATGCTGATATTATCCACAGTAGCAGGGTCTGACAGGGTTAAACTCGGAGACCGGTCTCTGATTTTCTGTAAATAAGCTGCTGCTTTGGTTTTATCAGGAGTGGGCTGAGATAAAGCGGCTTCGGCAGCAATCAGATAAACTTCCGACAAACGAATCACTTTGATATTAACCGCCGATGCCAAGCCTTTTCCATCGCCTGTGGCAAGTGTATCTCCAAGATATTTATAACAGCAACCCTTTCGAGAGGGTTTTGCCCAAGTTGACTCGTCGTTAGACATAACTCCCCAACGAACATCATCGGGGTCTTCTTCGAGACTCTCCATAAAATACTTGCTTGCCATAAACAGTCCGGCATTAGAACCTATTTTGCGAGGACGTATGGTCATATAACCCAACGAACTTGTTCCCAAGTCGGTTTCATTCTGACGCATATCCAATTCAAATATGGATTCGGATTGGTTCTGTTTTGTCCACGAACTTTTCCAGTTGGCATTGCTGTAAAGCGAATATCCGGCAGATGGCGCCATAACTTCTTCGGCAGCGGCAAGAGATTCGTCATATTTTCCCATATAGAGATATACTTTTGCCTGAAGCGCCTTGTTAGCATAATAGTTGACGTATCCCTGCTCTTTCGTTTTACCAATGCTGTTGTTCAGCAAAGCAGCTCCGTCGATAAGGTCTTCCGATATTTGAGCATACATCGCTGCTACGGTTTCCCGTCGGGGCTGATCGAATGCCGATAATACCTTAGTTACTATGGGCGCTCCCAACGAGGCCCCATTGTCTTTCAAATAGGGATAACCATAGAGACGTGCCAAATCGAAATGCATTAACGCCCTCAATGTCAATGCCTGCCCCTTGTATTTCGATAATTGGGGCGTTTCCGTACCACCGGCTTCCAATTTGGCTATGCCTTCCAATATATTATTCGACAGCGCCAAACAGATATAGATTTGATACCAAAAAGAACTGTACGAACCACTGCCGACAGCATGTTCAAACCGGTACAGTCCATCATACCCTCTACCCAACATGGGTATAATATAGTCGCCGCCTTTGGCATCGGCATAAAGCAGCATGTCGCGTCCGTAATAGGAACCCGAACAGAGGTTTCTCATCAATCCGTCCATCATTACCTTGACATCTTTTTCACTTTGTATCGAAGTCTCTGCTACTACTTGATGAGGGGGAGTAAGATCCAATTCGAGGCACGACGAGAGGTGTAACAAACACACAATCCCCGTTAATAATAAAATTATTTTTTTCATGTTGTATTTCATTTTAATAATTAAAAACTAATTTCTACTCCAAACGTAAACGTCTTATTCAGAGGCATTGCCCAACTTCTGTAGCCATCTGCGCCCACTTCCGGATCAGCCTCCTTATAGGCAGCCCATGTCCACAGGTTAGCAGCGTTGAAATAGAGCCGCGCATTCGCCATTTGGACTTTTTGTATCAAATTTTTCGGCAAATTATAGGAGAATGTCAAATTTTTCAACCGGAGGAAGGTAGCATCGTGCAAGTGTCGAGTGCTATGCGTAGATAGCACGTCGGGAGTATCCAATATCAGTTGAGGATACTTACCGGGGTTTCCATCCGTCGAACGATTTACGTATTGATCTCTCGAGCGCAATCTTGCATTGTAGTAACCGTCTTCGTTAACATCTATCGTTGCTCTCCGATCGTAAAGTTTACCACCGAGTTTATAAATAAAGCCCAAATCCAATGCGAAGTCTTTATAATGGAAGTTCGAATTGATACCGCCATACAAATCGGGGTCTATTTTTCCAATAATACCTTCTTTGGCTTTTGAATAATCAAAAGTAGCGGGACGACCGTTAATTAAGAGGGGTACAAGATTGCCCTCCTCATCCTTAACCATTTCGCGGTAGGGATCGTCATCGGTATCATTATTTAGATACCACACATTCCGAATAAAACCTTTATCATCTGCTTTAACACCTGCCCATTCGCGACCATACACCGAAAGCGTAGAGTAGCCCACCCTATAAATCGTTTTTATATCACTATCAGGACCTCTCCACCACAATATATCTTGGTCTTTATACAATTTGGTTGTTTTATTTTTGATAGCAGAAGCAGTAATACCCATATTCCAGGCAAAGTCGCGAGTTTTAATAACATCGCCTGCCAATTCTATTTCCCAACCATGATTGTTTATTTCACCAATATTTCCCAAGGAATAAGAACCCGGTATTCCGATAACCATTGAGATGGGAACATCCAAAATCAGAGTTTTCGAATCGCGATTGAAATATTCCACCGTACCGGTCAACCGGTTTTGGAAAAGACCAAATTCGAGGGCAAAGTTGTAGGTATGACTTTCTTCCCAAGAAAGATCTTTGTTGGGAGCGTTAATTATGTACCCACCCGAATTACCCATGTATCTGGTAGAAAATCCAATAAGCGCCAAGTGTCCATAATCGTCCTCTGGCAACGTACCATTCACTCCGTAAGAAGCCCTTAATCGAAGGTTCGACAAATAGTCGATGCCTTTCATAAATCCTTCGTTGGTAATCCGCCAGGAGCCTGCTACCGACCAAAAATCGCCCCAACGAGTATTGCTTCCAAACCTCGACGACCCGTCACGCCGGTAAGAGCCCGACAGGTAATATTTACTATCGTAATTGTACTCCGCTCTCGAAAGAATCGACATCATATTGTGTTGCCAGTAGTAAGCCGTAGCGTCCCTTACTCCTGTAACGTGAACCACTTGTAATGAGTTTGGGAAGTTCTTTCCCGAAGCCCTCATATAGTCGGTACGGTTTTGTTCCGCTTCAAACCCTGCCAATAGCGACACATTGTGCTTCCCTGCAAATGTTTTGTTGTAATCCAATATAGAAGAGGAAACGATTTTAACAGCGTTGGTACTGTAGTCATGCACAGCACCTACGTCACCAACGTAACTAAAATGTTCCGGACTGTAGTACACATGTTCCAATGTTTGGCTGTTGTCGAACGACAGGGTAGTTTTGAATTTAAGTTCTTTCAGAAGGTTGACAGTCAATGTCTCGATAGCCGACAGCCGAAGGGTGTTGGTATAAGCATCCCAGGTATCTTTGTAATACAGATTGTTTTGTGCATAGTTGCTGTACCGAGCCGTGTAGGGAGAATCGTCCTCATAGCGGGTGGGCCAGTAGAATCCCCACAGCAGGTTTCTCAATTGCATAAATATATTGGTTGAATTATTACGCGAATCGTTGAAGCCCGTCTGTTTGCTTTTAGAAACATTGACAGCGCTCGAAATTTCTGCAAATTTCCCCAATTTTTGGGTTAAATTCAACCTTCCTGCAACACGGTTGTAGTCGTTTTTCAGATATTTTCCGGCATCTTCCGTATAAGACAGCGATGTGTAATAACTGTTGGTTTCCGAAGCACCGCTTACCGCTACATCGTAGGTTTGATAGGTAGCCGTTCTTAAAAGTGCTTTTTCCCAATCGAAATATTTACCTAATCGGCCACTGGAAGGACCTGTTGCCTCGCCGTTCGACTCGCCGGTTCTCCTGTCGCGGGCAATGGGATGATCGGTCACTACCAACTGTCCGTACAAACTTCCTGGAGTAGTGCCTGTGGTATTGGTACCTGTGGGAAAATAAAACCAGTAGCCATGATCATTAAACTCGGAATTCAATTGATTAACAACCGACAGGTTTGCCGCAACATCATTGCTTCCGGTAAACTTGGCTCCGTTATACCAGGTTTCGTAAAACATTTCGAGATTCTGTTCGTCGGTGGCTCTTTCAAAATTATCGGTAGCGAATTTGTTTGAAAAGCCGTACGAAGCTCTGAAGTCAATTTTCGCTTTTCCCTGTTTTCCTCTTTTGGTTTGAACAATAATCACTCCATTGGCTGCCCGTGAACCATACAGCGCCGAAGCGGCAGCATCTTTCAAAACAGTGATGCTTTCGATATCGTTGGGGTTGATCGAGCTCATGGCATTGTTTCCTCCGGAATACATGATATTTCCGTCCATTAATTGTCCCTGACTGCCGGATATAACCGGCACGCCGTCAATTACATATAATGGTTCGTTATTTGCATATACAGAACCGATACCTCGCAATCGGAGCGTCGGCGTCGAACCTGCCTGCCCTGAGTTGGTAGTAACCTGCAAACCGGCCACTTTTCCGGTCAGTGCATTTTGGAACGAAACATTCGGCGCATCTTTGATAGCCTCAGCACGCACTACAGCAGCCGCTCCCGTATAGGTGCTTTTCTTTGCTACGCCGTAGGCTACCACAATGGTTTCTTCCAACTGTATGGCATCCGGAACCAAGGCGACATTAATTGTGCTGCGATTGCCCACAGCCACCTCTTGCGTGGCATAACCAATAAAAATAAATACCAGCGTGGTACTGCCTTGCGGCATGGTAATAGTGTAATTGCCGTTGTCGTCGGTTTGAGTTCCAACCGAACTCGCTCCTTTAACAGCAACCGTGGCATACGATATAGGTTCGCCGGTTTTGCTGTCGGTTACCTTACCGGTAACTTTCAACTGTGCAAACACTACACTCATACTAAAAAGCGTTAATAACGCCACTGAAAAAATTCTCTTCATAACGTTGTTGTTTTACAATAATTTACGTGATTTAATTACAAAATATTAACTTCGATAGCGCAAAATTAATGTATTTTAATCATAAATACAAAATTTAGGCTAATTTTAATGAATTTTAATTAGGGTTTCTTGGTTTGCCTACAGTTGATTCAAAACATGAATGGTTTGGCAAGCGACCAAAGTTGCTGTTTCGGTACGCAAGCGGGTTTCACCCAGAGAAACCGATTGATAGCCCTGCGTAGCAGCCAAAGCCACCTCTTCTTCGCTGAAATCGCCTTCGGGACCAATCAGGATACGTACATTTTCGCCTTTCCGGTAATCGTGACATAACAAAGGTTTTTCCTCTGCGCGGCAATGAGGAATAAATTTTTGTCCTGCAAAATCCTGTTTAACGTATTGTTCAAAGTCGGTCATTTCTAATAATTGTGGCAAAACGGCTTTTTCCGATTGTTTCATAGCGGCAATCAGGATTTTTTGGATACGGTCGGTATTCAACGTTTTTCGTTCCGAATAGCGGGTTTTCAAGAAAGCAATCGTATCCACACCCATTTCGGTAAGCTTTTCGGCGAGCCACTCCATACGGTCGGCGTTTTTGGTAGGCGCCACGGCTATTTCGATCCGAACGGGATGAGACGGTTTAACTTCGACAATTTCCCGAACGCGCAACCGGCATCGTTTAGGATGGGCATCGGTGATTTGCGCCTTGTAGAAATAACCTTTACCATCGGTTACATCAATCTCGTCCCCTACCTGCTTGCGCAAAACTTTTACGCAATGCTGTGATTCCGGTTCCGATAATTGGCTTTCGCCGAACGGTGTTTCCGGATGAAGCAAAATATCGGGAGCATAAAAGAGTATCATATTATTTGTATTGAACGATTTGCATACCGATGAGCCGGTCGTACCGCCAACCCGAAGGGCGGGCATAAATCATCACGCGGTATTCGTTTTCCGTTTGATAATAATTTCCCTCAATCAAAGCGGCAGATGCCGGAGAGGAAGTGTTTTTTCGGCTGACATACAGATAGTTGTAATATCCTTCTTTCAATAATGCTGCTTTGACATACCCTTTATCCGCAACACTGTATTCCATTTGCGAACGTGCATCCAAAATATTATTGAAAGCCTCACTCAATATGTATATGTTTTCCAAAAACGGTATTTCGCAAGGAATATAAAAATGAACAAATTGATAATCAGCTTCAATATCTGAATCTTCGGCATTCACAGTGCGGATAAAAACACGCCCGTTGATATCTTCGCCAAAAAAATAGGAACGATTGCTTCGCAGTCCGTCGGGCCACAGCAGGGAATGATAGTAAGGAGCATGAAATTCAACTCTTTCGATGCCCAGTCCGGCGTAACGGGTAGTAATCATTTCAAAAACCCTGTATTCGTTACCTGCCTCAAATGTCAATTCCGGAGAATGATTGTACACAGATCGTTTGTTTTGTATATTGAGTGGTTTTACCAATGAAGCCGCATTATCGAAACGATTGTTTTGAAAGACATACACTTTCAAATCCTGCGCAGGAAACCGAATCTCGCTCCCATAATCCACTTCAAAACTCACCGCTTGATATTTCGTATTAGCTCCCTTGCCGGTAATCGGCAACACTTCCATTTTTATCGTTGTTTGCGGTTCGATGACAGAGAAACAAGCGTTGAGAATCGGACGGGAATCGTTTAAAATCTGTACCACATAATTACCCGATACTTTCAGACGAACTTTTTCGTTGGGAATCAACAAGCGGTAATTGACGTAATCCATCCTTGTATTGAACGAAAGGGCGTAATCGTCTAAGGGATAGTTTTGCAAACCGTCCAAATATTCCGATTCAATCAACACGGAAGGTGTCCAATCGGCATTGCAATGCAAAATACGATAAGTATAATATTCGGAAGCGGCGCCAAGTACATCAAAATTAATTTCTATTTGTTCTCCCCGCTGCAAATCGACGACAGGCGGCATATCCCAGCGGTTGGATGGAAACACCCGCAAGGTGCGGACAAGGTCGGAAAACGTTTCCGTGCAGAAAGTTTGAGCGGATAGATTATTGCACGATACAAGCAAAAATATCCATAATAAATATTTGACAGGATTTCCCATAGGACAAAAGTACAAAATTATTCGGAAAATATTTGTTTGTTTATGGGTAATTAAATAATTTCATGTACATTTGTGAAACTTTTTTTAATATTAAAAACAAACAGGATGGAATGGTTTAATTCTCTCGACCTTACTTTAAGAATATATTGGGGAGTGGCTATTGTTGCCACAGTCATTTTTGTAATTCAAACGATTATGTCGCTTGTGGGCGGAGATGTGTTCGACGATGTGGATTTTGACGCCGACAGTCATTCGGGCGGTGTGTCGCACTTTTTTTCGGTGCGCAACCTCGTAAATTTTTTGCTTGGTGCAGGATGGGGCGGCATTTGTTTTTACGGCATTATTTCTTCTAAAGTCTTGCTGATGGTGGTTGCGGTACTATCAGGAATAATTTTTGTGCTTATTTTCTTCGGTTTGATTAAAATTTTGTTGAAACTGAGCGATGACAACAGTTTTCGTCTTGCCGAAACGCTTGATAAAACCGCCGATGTCTATTTGCCAATCCCCGAAAACAAATCGGGCAAAGGCAAAATTCAGATTTCGGTGCGCGGCTCTTTCCACGAAATTGATGCTCTGACTGCAGGCGAAAAAATCTCCACAGGCGAAAAAGTGCGTGTCGTAGAAATAATTGACAGTCAGGCTGTTTTGGTTGAAAAAATTTAAACTGTCGGTTGAAAAATAATTTTTAATTTTTATTTTATATGAATCCTTTTACTTTAGTCCTTATTGCCGTAGTTGTCGGCTTTATTTTATTTATCTCGTTGATTAAGAGATACAAACGTTGTCCTTCCGATAAAATTCTTGTTGTTTACGGAAAAACCGGCAGAGGCTCTGCCAAATGTATTCACGGCGGCGGGGCATTTATTTGGCCCATTATTCAAGACTACGCCTTTTTGTCGCTTATTCCCATTTCGATCGAGGCAAATCTGACCAACGCGCTCAGCAAACAGAATATCCGCGTAGATGTTCCGTCGAAGTTTACCGTAGGTATTTCTACCGATCATGATTCTATGGGTAATGCCGCCGAGCGTTTGTTAGGCTTGTCGTCCGACCATATTCAGGAACTTGCCCGCGATATTCTTTTTGGGCAGTTGCGTTTGGTGATTGCTACCATGTCGATTGAAGAAATTAACTCCGACCGCGACCGTTTTTTGGAAAATGTTTCAAATAATGTGGAACAGGAACTCAAAAAAATCGGCTTAAAACTTATCAACGTGAATGTAACCGACATCAAAGATGAAAGCGGTTATATTGAGGCATTGGGAAAAGAGGCAGCTGCAAAGGCAATCAACGAGGCAAAAGTTTCGGTTGCTATACAGGAAAAAGTCGGCGAAATTGGTAAAGCCGAAGCCGAGCGTGATACTCGTATCAAAACTTCGCAGGCAAACGCTATCGCCGTACAGGGAGAAAACAATGCTAAAATCGACATCGCAAATTCGGATGCCGCTCGTCGCGAAAAAGAAGCGGAAGCATTGAAAATTGCTGTTACCGCCGAAAAAGTACAACAGGCAAAAGCCTTGCAGGAATCATATCTTGCCGAGCAAAAAGCTGAACAGGCGCGTGCAGAGCGTGAACGTGCTACGCAACAGGCAAATATCATTGTACAGGAAGAAATTGAAAAGCAACGCAGAATTATTGACGCTGAAGCCGAAGCGGAAAAAATTCGCGTAAATGCAAAAGGAGAAGCAGACGCTATCTTTGCGAAAATGGATGCAGAGGCGCGAGGTTATTTTGAAATTCTTACCAAACAAGCCGAAGGTTATCGCGAAATGGTGAAGGCTGCAGGAAATGCACAATCGGCCTATCAGTTATTGTTGATTGAAAAATTGCCCGAATTGGTTAAAACACAAGTTGAAGCGATTAAAAATATCAAAATTGATAAAATTACCGTTTGGGATGGTAACAATGGAAAAGACGGATCCACTTCGACAGCCAATTTCCTTGCCGGTTTAATGAAAGCCGTGCCGCCGCTCAACGATTTGTTTGGTCAAGCAGGAATGGATTTACCCGAATATTTAGGACGAGAAAAGGGAAAAACCGAAAAAGAGAAAGAAATAATCAATTAATAAAATCGACCGACAATCCCAATTTTATTATGGTGGGGTTGACGGGATAATGTGAAGTCTGATTCAGGGGCAATTTATTTTTTGTTTGATTTCCTCTTTCATTTGCTGTATAGTGGAAGACATTACTTTTGCCGGTTTAGCAAGAATTTTATTTGCCATGATTAGTTCATTTTCTTGGTCTCCCATTATTCCATACAACCGATACAGACGATATAATGGAGTGAATTTGACCGGACACATTAAAGATGCTTTCAGGTAATGATTTTCAGCTTCTTCGTATTGTTTGCATTGTAAGTAATTATCAGCCATCAGCATTTGCAGGTCATAATCAGCCCATAATTGCTCACACTCACGAGCAATCTTCAAGCTCTCGTCGTAATATCCGGCTACATTCAATTCTGCTGCATAATTGTATAGAAATAATCTATTTTTTTGTAATTGATTATATAGTGATTCATATTGCGGCAGCATTTTCTCTGTTTGCCCCAGCAGTGATTTGTGCGCAATTTTGCACCATTGCATTTCCGCTCGCAGATTAGTATAACTGAAATAACAGACAACTAAAGCAAATAGTAACACAATCGGTTTGCCAAAAATCTGCAATCTTCGACAAGACAACTTCCGGTGTATGATTATGAAAACGGCGATTAATCCTGCTACCCAAACAAAAGGATAAGTCAACGGATAAGAAAACAAAGCGAATACGGCAATACTCAACAGACACCAACAGGCAGTGGAAGTGAGAAGTGATTGCGGGCAACTTCGATAAATTTTCCACAAGAATACGGCGAATACCAATAAAATGGCAAAACCCAATAAACCGTAATTGACCAACAGCAGTATGTATTCGTTAAAAGGTCGGTCAATATTGTCTGCCAAAATACTGAACGAACTATCGGAATGATAGGCAAAATAATTCGCCTGATAATTCATGTAATTGGACTTGAATCCTCCTGTACCGAAACCGAGGACAGGTTTGTCCTTGATCATTTCCCATGAACATTGCCATATCAATATCCGTCCATCGGCAGAATCTTTTTTTAGAAAATAAAGACCTGCAGTCAAACTTAATAAAAAGGCTGCCGATAACAGGATTTTCTTTGTTTTACTGAAAGGTAAATAACGTAAGCCAACCAATAACAATACGGATAAGAAACTGATTATTCCGGCTCGAGATGCAGAAAGAACAATAGTCATCCCAACAATAATTAGCGCTACAACTGCCATCCATTTTTTGAATAGATTTTTATTGAGGATAAAATGCCAAAAGAAAGGTACGCCTGCGCACAAACAAGCAGCAAATCCTGCCGGATTATCGAAACTTCCGGTAACGCGAAATCCATTGGATGATTGAAACCATCCTGCGAATTGCCCGATGCCGTACAAAGCTTGAACAAAGCAGCATACAAGAATTACAGATAACAGTAATTGATTGTTTATTAACTCTTTGATTCTTTCTTTGGAGAGTCTGAATATACATAATAACCCTGTAATGAGCGGTACGCCAAAGTAAAAACAATACCACTTTGGAGCAGTTTGTGTATCGACGAATTGATTGGAATACAAAAAAAGTGTTCCGACACAAAGTAGGAAGAATATGAAAGTAAATAGTCTAATCAATTTATTTTCCTCTTTCTTTCAGTAGTTTTTTGATAAGATTTTCGGCATTTTCTATGCTTCCTCGAAATATGAGGTTGTTTTGTTTATCAAAAATCAAGACGGTAGGATAGACATAGACTCCAAGTTTTTTTAATACGGGGTCGTCCTTATCAATGGACAAACAGGGATAGTTGAAATCTTTCTTTTCCAATATTTTGGAACCGGTGGCATAATTTTCAGGCAGATCATTTCGTCTTGTCTCTTTCATAAAGCAATGCATGGCATATATTGCCACTTCCGGATTTTGTTTGTAGTTGCCGTATAATTGCTGCATTTTCGGCATCTCTTTGTAACATACTCCGCAATAGGTGTACCAACAATCAAGTAAAAGATATTTACCTTTGAAGTCTGATAAAGAGAGGGTATCTCCTGTGTTTGTTTGAAATGTTAGATTATATTCCGGGCTATTTTCTTCTACTATTCCGGTAAAAGTATTGAAATTTATTTTATGTAACCACATATTATATCCTTTAAAGTACATAAATACACAAAGACCAAACCCTATAGAAAATACGCAGCATTTGATTGTCAAAGATTGTTTATAACTGAAATATCCTAATACAATGCCTAACAAATGTAAAATATAATCTGGCAAAGAAATAAGTGTTCCCTCAAAGTTAATTATTCTCAGAGGTAGTTGAAAAATAGAAGCACCCAACAAAACTGCTATAAAAATACTTGTTGAAGATAAACAAACCTGATATTTTTTCAAGCAAAACAAAGTAAATAAAAAATAAAAAGTGAATCCTAATAGTGAACAGAGATTTACTCCCGGTGTTTTATCATAAAGCATTACTCCTCTCAAGGGCGTGATCAAAAGACCAATTAATACTGAGAGCAATACAACGAAGAAAAATCTTGTTATCGAAATCATCTTATAGTTTTTCATGTGTTCACAATTCTTTAAGTTATTGAATTATTTTTTGTGTTTTAATCAAAACTCATGAATATTTCATAAAACCAATTTTTTAAGGATTGAGATGCAATATTAAGTACATGTTACGAATTAATATTTTTATCCAGATTAAACATCAGACTTCCATTCCCACATTGAGAATGACAAATACATTCGTAATATGTACTTATTATTAATCATTTATTTACAGTATCCATCACATCTATACAAGAGAAAAGTCCCACAATAAGGAACGATCCAACAACCATCATCTTTGCATGTAAAAAGAATTTTGTTGCACCAATCCGAATCCAAAGAACAGTCACAGGTGCGGTTGGATAGCTCAGAACCATCTTTTAATCTGATAGAGGAAGAAGAGTTAGAAGCTAATAAACCATTCTTATTAATTAAATCATTACCCGAGGCAACGATTGCTCCTATTAGATTTCTATCCCATTCTAAACATTCCTTTGCATATTCTATCCATTTAAACATGAAAACTTCAAGAGATTCGACTACCGCATCATCTTTTTCAGAAGGCAATATCAAATTGAACCAGTCGGGATTGGTTTGTACCGTTTTGTACAATAAATTTAAATGTTCTAACTCTTTCTCATTCCAATCCAACAGCATAACTTTTTGGAGTTTTGCTTCCCAAAAAGATTTTTTCTGATTTGGAGTAAAAGCAGCAAAAGCAGGTCCTTTTACTACTTCATCCAATTTCAGCCACTCCGCTCTGTCCATTTGTCTAATTTCTGCTAAATTCTCTTTTACCCAAGCGTTAACGTCCTTGTCGCAACTAAATATTTCTCCATCTTGCGAACAGGAAAAGAATGCAAAACTCGCAAATAACGCACAAATGTAAATAATTTTTTGTTTCATTTTTGATGTTTTTAATTTGTTTTTTTAATAAAATAATTTTCTCTTAATTTTAACATGCCACTCTAATACTATGTATTCATATAACCTCCTTTCTTTTAATTAAATATACTTTTCTTTTTTTTATTCAATACCTCTCCTTCTATTCTCAAAATAACCACATCATTTTCAGCATTCGATTTAACATAAATACTTTTAGAAAATCTTCCGCTTATCCCTTTTGGATTGAAGATGACCTTTACATATCCTTTCTGATTTTTGCCAACAGGCGACTTAGTCCATTCAGAAACTGTACAACCACAAGAAGCACTTACTTTGTAAATGATTAATGGTGCATTCCCAGCGTTTGTAAAATAGAATGCAGCAAAAACAGTTGAATCCTTATTTTGATATACCTTACCAAAATCATGTTTTTTCACATTAAAATTTATTTGTGCCTTTTCTTGTGCAAATGCTATAACGCATACCATAAAAAAGACCATAGATAAAAATGTCGCTTTCATTTTGTTTTTCTGTTAATGCGTTTCACCACCATATTTGCTCTCCCCGCTCATACGTAAAAATGCGCTCTTCTATCCCTGTTGTGCGATTATGTAATAAAAATAATGCATCGGTCGGACAATTTTCATAAACAAGACAGGTCGTTTTAGCGATTTGACTTCCTAAAGAATTCCATCTGTTATTATTCCAATACATTAATTCGTATTCGTTTCCAATATCAATTATGTTTCCATCGCCTCTGTAAACATAAGCTATTTTTTCAATATTTACGGGCTTCCCGAAATCCATTCCCACCCAACTGCCATTGGGTTCTACTGCTGTATAGTAGGTAAAA
>Ga0209628_10001809_pt1 | contig 14152 bp, 8 predicted proteins | sample TergutCu122P4_FD_187285 | JGI IMG/M metagenome (GOLD analysis project Ga0209628, IMG submission 187285) | Cubitermes ugandensis P4 segment gut microbial communities from Kakamega Forest, Kenya - Cu122 P4 (SPAdes) (version 2) | ecosystem: Host-associated > Arthropoda: Insects > Digestive system >...
TGCCGGCGATTTCTCGCTGATTGATAAAAAAGTGGTAAGTCATCTGTTACGATTTTCCGAAAAAGATATTTTCCTTCGCGGACTTCGCGCCTGGGTGGGTTTCAAGCAAACAGGCGTTCCATACGTGCGCCCCGAACGCCTTTTCGGAAGAAGCACCAACAACCTCTTCAAAAATATCTGGTGGGCAAAAAAGGGAATTTTCTCTTTCAGTATGAAACCGCTACACTATATCCAAACCATCGGTGTTATTATGTTTTTTATCACCATCTTGCTGGGAATTTACTATTTAGTGAATTATTTTGTAAACCCGCCCGGTGAAAACGCACGAGGAATTATGACCATGATAATGCTAACATTGGGTATCAACAGCATTCTTTTGATTTCACTCAGTGTAATTGGAGATTATATCGGAAAAATTACGGAAGAAGTGAAGAACCGTCCGAAATTTATCCGCAATAAGTTGTTTATTAACGGGAAAGAATATTCAGATGAAGAGGAAATACAGAAGATGATTATTAAACAGAAAGATGGCAAGTATTAAAGACGACAAAGGTTACAATCAAATGTTTGAACATTCGGCGGCAATGACTGTCAGAAGCGAGCGCAGGTGCGACTATATGCTCTCTCAAATGAGCAATATAAGCGCAGATACGCATATTTTGGAAATTGGTAGCGGAACGGGCGAAATTGCAGCTCTGTTAGCCGCAAAAACCAATGCCCAAATCACCGGCTCAGATATTTGTGCGCCTTTTATGGAAGAGGCTCAGAACACGCATCATTATCCCAATCTGAAATTTATGGTGTTGGATTTCAATCATCCGGAAGTTTTGAATGGACTTCAATTTGACTATATTGTCGGGAATGGAATTTTACATCACCTGTATAAACATTTGGACGAAGCGTTATTGAATATCAAGAAACTGTTGAAACCGCAGGGAAAAATCATTTTCTTGGAACCCAACATATACAATCCGTATTGCTTCCTGATTTTCAACACTACCAAGGGAATGCGTGAATGGGCAAATTTGGAACCTGATGAAATGGCGCTCCGTAAAGGAAAAATCAAACGCCAACTTCAAAAGGCGAATTATTCAAATATTAAAATAGAATACAAAGATTTTCTGTTACCCAACACGCCTTTGGCACTGATAAAACCGGTTATTTTTATCGGTCGTATTTGGGAAAAAATTCCGGTGTTGAAAATGGTTTCACAGTCTGTTTTTATTACGGCGGAAAATTAAATTTTTCCAAATTCTCAAATAATTTTATTACTTTTGCATTTTGTAATACATATATGTATGATGAATGCCGTGAGAAAATTGCCAATAGGCATACAGGATTTTGAAGATTTGCGTACAAACAATTATTTGTACGTTGATAAAACTCGATACATCTATCAGTTACTGCAAGGGAAACCCTATTTTCTTGGTCGTCCGCGCAGATTTGGCAAAAGTCTTTTTTTATCCACACTCAAAGCCTATTTTGAAGGCAAAAAAGAACTTTTTGAGGGACTGAAAATCGCCGAATTGGAAAAAGAGTGGACACAATATCCTGTGATTTATTTGGATTTTAATCGCGAAAATTATTCGAATATTGATTTTTTCAACCAGTCGTTAGATACTAATCTGTTTATTCACGAAGAAAAATGGGGAAAGGGTAAAAACGAAACAACGCCAGCATCACGTTTGACAGGATTAATCCGCAGGGCTTATGAAAAAACAGGCCAAAGAGTTGTCGTGTTGATTGACGAGTACGATAAACCGCTAATTTCCTCAATGGATAACCCAACACTAAACACCTATATTCGCAACTATTTGAAGGGATTTTACGGCGTTCTCAAAGCCGAAGACGCTTACTTGAAATTTGTGTTTCTCACCGGCGTAACGAAATTTTCAAAAGTAAGTGTTTTCAGCGACTTAAACCATCTTGTTGATATTAGTTTAAGTGAAAGATATGCAGAAATTTGTGGTATCACTCAGCAAGAACTGGAAGATAATTTTGCAATAGAACTGCAACAAATTGCGGAAAAACAAAATCTGTCTTACGGCCAAATATTGGCAGAAATGAAAAAACGTTATGACGGCTACCATTTTTCTGCCAAACAGGAGGGGTTGTATAATCCTTTCAGTGTTTTGAATACACTAAATGATTTTACTTTTCGTCATTATTGGTTTGCTACAGGTACGCCAACTTTTTTGGCAAAAGCGTTACAAAATCAAAATTATGAAATTCGAAAATTAGAAGACGATGTAAAAATTTCTGCAAATTCGATCATGGATTATCGCGCAGAGAATCAAAATCTTATTCCCTTGCTTTATCAAAGCGGATATTTAACAATTAAAGCATATAGGCAAAAAACTGACTCTTTCGTTTTAGGATTTCCCAACGAAGAGGTAAAATACGGCTTTTTGAACGAACTATTGCCTGCTTTTGTACGAACTCCAATAACAACAGGTAATTTTTCTGTTGTAGAGTTCTTGCAGCAAATTGAAGACAATGATATTGAAGGATTTATGACCTCTCTAAAAGCATTTTTTGCCGCTATTCCTTACGATGCAATTAAACAGGAACACCGTGACGAACAGTATTATCAACATGTTTTTTATCTACTTTTTACGTTGATTGGAGAATTTGTGCAAACCGAAGTTAAAAGCAACAAAGGCAGAGCAGACGCAGTAGTAAAAACTGCTGACCATATCTACGTTTTCGAGTTTAAAATGGACAATTCCTTCCCTTCTGGGGCGGGGCAGGGTGGGGCTGCCACTGCCGAAGTCGCCCTTGCGCAAATCAACAGCAAAGATTACGCTATCCCATACGTAGCTGACCACCGCAAGGTTGTGAAGATCGGTGTTGAATTTTCGCAAACTGAAAAAGGCATAAAACGTTGGTTGATAGAGTAAAAACAAAAAAAAATATTATGGCAAATAAAAAAACGCAGAAACTTACTCCTCAGAAGACAACCAAACCCTCTCCTCCCCCGATGCCGTTTAAAGAAGAGTATCTCCGGTGGACGTTTGTTATTTTGGCTACCATCGTTTCATATACGATAGTTGCGCTACTTGTATCTAGTATATATACTCCTGATATAGAGGCGTTAAAAGCGGAAGCAGCAAAAATTACTTTTATGCTCGGCAACCACGAACCGATGGAAAGATTGCTTTTCCAATTGGCATTGGTATTTATTCCAACAGGGATTCTGTTCTTTTATTGGGTGAGCAAGAAAAAAATGATGGAAGTTTTTTGGAAGAGTTTTAAATTCGATACCTTTATCAGTATTTTATCTGTTTTGAGTATTGCAATATTGGCGTACTTCGCTTTCACCGCAGCCAATCCACACCATTCGCCGCCGCAAAGTACGTATGATTTAACGGCAACTGTCAATTGGGAGTTTTATCAACTATCGCTGAAACCTTATTTTTGGGCTTATTTATTGGTGGGGTTACCGCTGTTTTTGTCCGTTTTTTTTGTGCTTTTCGACCAGTTGAAATGGGACGATAACAAACGGATTCAGAAGATTTTTTCTATCACAACGTGGTGTTTGCTGGGAGGATTATTGCTGGTAATAGTTGCCAAAAACAGTTTTGAATTTCCCTATACAAGTGATAATAAATATGATTTTAACGCAGTTTATTATTCTGCGACACAGGTTTATGGCGGCGCTCCGATGCTGGTAGATGGATTTTCGAATACTTACGGATTGTATGCGCAAATGCTGAATCCAATCTTTCAGGTTACTGGTTTGACGCCTCTCACATTTTCTACCACTATGGCTATTTTGTTAGGGTTGTGTTTTATTTTTCAAACCTATTTTTTGCTTAAATTTACGAGTAATAAATTTCTTTCTTTGTTGGGTTGTTTGTCTCTTGTGTTTTATCCGTATCTGATTTATCGTTTGATACTGCCTTTCGACTGCATTTTTTCTATGTTTCCAGTTCGGTGTATTATTTTCAGTACACTTTTGTTGATTGCATCGTTTTATATTTTCCAACAAAAGAAAATATGGTATTTTACGGGAAACATACTACTCTCATTTTTAGTATTATGGAATCCGGAAATGGGAATGATTACTTTCATTTCGTGGCTGGCTTTGCTGGTGTATGCGAATTTTTATACGCACAAAAAGAAAATTGCCTACGTGAAAATCGCGAAACTTATTGGAGGCGCTTTGTTGATGCTTGCGGCTGTATTTGTTGTTTATGCGGTGATAATTAGATTGTTCTATGGCGTTTTTCCCGATTTTATTGCAATGTTCAGAATGATTTTTGTGTTCGGATCATTGGGATTCGGAATGTTGCCGATGACTATGCCGCACCCCTGGATGCTGTTGGTAATAGTGTATGTGGCGGGTTTTGTCTATTCGCTTACGAGGTTGTTTGATAAAACCATAACGCCGAAGTCGAGTGCGGTTTTTTTATTGTCTATTCTTGGTTCGGGTTTTTTTATGTACTTTGTGGGGCGGTCTCATAATTGGAATTTATTGCCTTTTTTTGGAATTGTGATTATGTTGTTGGTTATTTTGGGCGATGATTTGTGGGTTGCCGTCAAAAAAAGCCGTTTGTGGTCGTACAGAATAATATTTGTCGTCATCGTTTTTGTGTTGGCTATGGCAAGCGTTGAAATGCTGTTCAACGTAAAAAGTATATGTAAGTTTGCCGACGACAATCAGGCGAAAATAGAACAAGCCGCCGAAGAGGAGAGCATCAGAAGTAACCAGCAATTTATAAAGGAAAACACCACGCCGCACGAAAAGATTTTTGTTTTTACAAGCGATTGGTATCAAGGATTGTATTTTCCGCCCAATAAAAACCGTTCTGCAGTCAATCCCGGGTTTATAGAACTTGTGCTAAATTCTGAACTGAACGCATATTTGGAGTCAATTCGTGATTCTTCGTTTAAGGTTTTTATTGAACCGGCATATTTCAATTTTGTACTTTCACCAAGCATCTTTTCAGGCTTGGCGGCAACATACGAATTGGAAAAACAAAACGGCTCTATGTTTTTGTTGAAAAAACGTGCAAATAACAATTCATATAATGGAATTATGAAGAATGATAACGCTATTTTGCACGAAGTTTTTACCGACAAGACTTACTTTCAGAAGCGGCTGAACTTTGCGTATAGTAATTCGGCGGTTCGTTTGAAAGAAAACAGAGTAACAGTAGAGGTTGTTTTTAGGCCGGTAAAGCAGTTTTGTCAGTATGCTGTTTTAGTTGGAAATCAAAACGAGGATACAGGCTTCACCATATTATGCCTTGATGGACAATCCGCTTATGGCGTCTTAATCAACGACCAGGTGGCTTCTTTTGAGGTAAATCTCAATCAAATTAATTATTTGGCGGTTACAATACACGAGCAAACTATTTTAGTTTACCTCAATGGAAACTTAATTCTTCATACTTTATCATCTAAACCTTACAAACCGTCTGATACAGAGCTATGTATAGGAAATTACACAGGACAGTTGAGTTATTATTCAGGCGATATCTATGAAATTTGTATCACTGAAGCGCCGCTGACAGAAGTTGATGTAAGAATGAAATGGAATTTGCTAAATCCATAATCACGTTATTCGTGCTTGGAACAAAACTTTTGTTTTCCCCAATAAAACCACCCTATCAACAACAACGTAACCACCAACGATAGCAATGAAACAATTATGCTTGGATAAAAACCTGCCGGTTCAAATCTCAGTTCTATTTCGTGCATTCCGGCCTCTAACAATATGCCGCTAAATCCGATATTTACTAATTCCAACGGACGTTTTTCCCCATCAACAAACAATTTCCAATCCTTATCAAATGGAATAGTGAAGAATAATAGTTTTGGTTCATCGGTAGAAATATTGCCTTTAATATGATTTTGACTGAATTTTGTGGTTCGGAAAGCGTTAATCTGTAAACTGTCCAAGTCGGAGACTAACTGTTCAAAGCCGTAAGTGTCAGCCGATTTTGGTTGCTCAAGAAGTTGCAATGAGGCATATTTTGCGGCATCATCATCAGCCACGATGACGGCTTCGAGCAACGCAACATCTTTAAACGCCAAACTTTCGAACACACTGCGAAGCATATATTTGGAATAAGTATAACCGAAAGGCAACGAAAATTTATTTTTATAAATATACACATCGCCAATTTTGGCGATGGAATCGTTGAAATGTGGCGGCATTGGCGTTTTTGATAAATTGTAATGCACGTTGCCGAAAATTTGTAATAACGGACGGCCATCTACTAAGCCTTCGAGCCAACGGGTTGCCCACTCATTGCTGCCTTCGGGTATCACGGTGGCTAACAAAAATTTCGTATAGTTCGACTGGTTAAACGACGAATAAGAAGTGGTTCCGTAATACCGCTGTACCAACGGGTCGTTCAAACTTGAGTGCATGGCAGGTCCCGAACGGTAGGTCTTTTCTATGCGATAAAACGACGTGTCAATACTGTTGATGTACCGTATAGCATCTATCGAATAATCGTTGTATCCTGTTTTGCTTTTTGTCTCTTTGTATGAAATAATTGCATCTTTTCGCACAATTTCCCCGTTGGCACCGGCTACATCGTAAACACGTTGATTAACAGTAATATTTGCCATAAACGCTAATTCAATAAAAATTAATATCACAAGAATAGGTTTAACATAACGCACTAATTGTCTAACCGGAAACAAACAAATCAGAAGCGTGTACAATAACAAAAACACCATACAAAAAAGTTGAATGTTGGATTGAAACAACTTTTTAAACCCGATAATATCAGGAATAAACAACAACACAATGATACCCAAAAGCGTACCAAACAATACTTTATAGTTTAATTTGCGCGTGGTGTCAAGATGGTTGAGCGATAAAACGGCATACATCAACAACACCAAGCCAAATAGAAAAGATACTCCGCGATAATATTTTCCGGAAAACAACCACAGGGCATACCGGAAAAACGGAAAAATAAAGGGCAACAATGCACAGATGAACACCATCCCGAAAACCCATTTTTGCCGCTTCGACAAGAACGGAAAAAATTGTGTAAACAGAAGCAAACTCAGCAATCCAACGTAAAATAGCGGCGCTTCAAGGTAATTTTCAGCACCCCTAAAATAAATACCGCTTCCCAGCATATCGCTCGAAAACAGACGTCCTATCTTGGTAAGGTTGTCAATCATTCCGTCTGTTTGAAAGAGACTCGCACTCATCAAATCGGAGAAGTACGACGAACTGCCGCTTACACGCGGACTGTCGAGCATCAACAACGTTTTATTAACCGAAATAAATGCACTCATTCCAACTCCCAAAACTCCTAATCCCACCATTTTTCCATACGTTTCGGCAAACATTTTGCTGCTCGCCCGCTGGTTAAACAGCCGCACAAAAACATAAACGGCGGCAACGATGGAATAAATAAACAGATTAAATGTTACGGTAACTCCAATCAACGCAATAGCAAAAGGAAAATAATACCATTTTTTTTTCAATAATTTTTCAATGGAAAACAGCAAAAAAGAAGCCTGATAAAGTTCGGAGGGGAAAATACGCCACGGCCCTCCCAGCACAACAAAACCGCAAAAAGCAAAGCAAACCGCACCCACCACAGCCGTGAAGGGTGTGAGTTTAATCTCCCGCAAAAACAGATAAAAAAAGATACCGGCAACAAAAATTTTCAAAATTTCCAAAAGCCCAATCACATAAACAATGTTTTCAGGTGAGGTAAAATAGAGCGGTATATCGAAAGGGTCGGCGGTAAGATAACCTAAATAATTTTGCCCCATTCCCTGAAAGAAAGTCCATCGGGGAATGCCGCCCAAATTCTGAAAATAATCGGCAATATGGAAAAGCAGCGGGTAGTTTGCATTCACCGAATCACTCGCAATGTCCTTATACAGAAAAACTTTATTCAAAAAAATAAAATCGTTAAAAACAAATAGCGCCAACGCGCACAACAATCCCAGCAAAATATAAAAACCGTTTTTGCCGCTCAGGCTCTCAATAACCGGATTGTTTATTTGCTTTGGAGTTTGCTGTCTTAGCGTTTGTTGTCTTAGTGTTTGATGTTTTGGTGTTTGATGTTTTGCCATAAATATGAAAGTTGATTTTTTTTCGGCGCAAAGGTAGTAAAAAGATGTCAATAAAATCCTATTTTTGCATTTTGAATTAAAAAAGTAATATAATTATGTTCAATTGGATTCGCGAAGTTATTCATTTATTCTTTGCTCAATTAGGCTTGAGCGGGCAATTTTTATCTTTAGTATCAGCAGTGGTTACTGCTACTGTGCTTTTATGTGCAGGATTTGTGCTTTATTATATTATTAGGGTTATTTTACAAAATGTAATAAAGCTGTCCAACAGAAAATTTCCCTCCAACTTTAGAACAGCGTTACTCAACGAGCGGTTTTTTATACAACTATCCTACTTGTTGCCTGCAATGATTATCAGGAATTTAGCACCTGAAGTTTTTGGAGATGGAACAAGGTCGGCATTATTATTTGCAGCGCTTATCAATATTTATATTATCACTAATGTTACCCTAATACTTACTGCATTTATCAGGGCGGCAGGAGATGTTTTATCACAAGCAGAGGCCACCAAAGATAAACCTATAAAAAGTTATGTTCAAATTATCTCAATTTTCTTTTGGATTATTGCGGTTATTTTGTTTATTTCTATTCTTATTAACAAATCCCCCACGGTGTTTTTGGCCGGCTTGGGCGCTTTCTCAGCCGTATTAATGTTGATTTTTCAAGATACTATTGTGGGTTTTGTAAATAGTATTCAGTTGTCGTATAATGATTTAATAAGAAATGGTGATTGGATTACCATGGCAAAATTTGATGCAGATGGTACGGTTGAAGAAATTAATTTGGTTTCAGTAAAAGTGCGTAATTTCGATGGTACTATTTCTACTATTCCTGTACGTCAATTAGTTACAGATTCATTTCAAAATTGGCGCGGGATGGAAGAGCAGGGAGTAAGACGTATCAAGCGCTCGTTTCTGATTGATTCTACAAGCATTAAAAAAGCATCTCCGGAATTGCAAGAAATTTTTAACTCAAAACAGGAAACCAATTTGGGGTGTTTTCGCGAATATCTTATGCAATATCTGCATAGAAAAGAAGATATTAGTAGTGAAAATACACTAATGGTAAGGTTGTTGCCCGCAACTGAATTTGGGGTGCCTGTTGAAATCTACTGCTTTGCCAATACCATTATTTGGACAGAATATGAAAAAATTCAATCCGAAATCATGGAGCATATTTTCATTACACTACCCAAATTTGAATTAATCTATTATCAACGCAAATAGCAAAATTATTCATCATTTAATCTAAAAACAAATTAAAATAATACAAATTATGAACTATTTAGATATACTCGTTCTCATCCCTGCTCTTTGGTTTGGATATAAAGGATTTAGACATGGCTTAATTCGTGAGTTGGCGGGTTTGGCAGCACTTGTTCTCGGTATTTATGCTGCTTTTGTGTTCACCGATTTGGTTGAAAAATGGCTCAATTACCCCAATATCCCAAAAGAAGCCTATTTCGCCATCACTTTCTTAGGTGTTTTGGTAGCTGTTTTTTTTGTAGGTCGTTTGGTAGAAAAAATAATTAAACTTATGATTCCCGAATTTGTGAATAATTTATTAGGCGGAATATTTGGAGTAGCGAAAGTCATGGTTTTTTTTAGCGCTATCATCTTTTTCATACACAGTGTTGATTCAAAGAATGTTATTATTACAGAAAAAGCAATTGAAAAATCTTTTACCTATAAATATATTGAACCAGTTGTTCCTTATTTGAATGGATGGTACGATAAAAAAAGCTAAAACATTTAATATGAATTCAATAGGAATTGATATCGGCGGCACTAACACCGACATTGGCTTGGTAAGTACAAATGGGCGTGTGATTATGCGCATTCATTTACAAACCCCCCAATATTTTGATGCACAATTATTTGTTGATGATATAATTATGGCTGTAAGAAAATTAATGTTTGAAAGTAATATTGATACAATTGCAGGTGTGGGACTTGGTGCGCCATGTGGGAATTTTTTCGAAGGAACGATTGACGATGCAGCAAATTTGAACTTTAGAGGGAAAACCCCCCTCAAAAAAATGATAGAGGAACAACTGAGTGTTCCGGTTATAGTTACAAATGATGCCAACGCCGCACTTTACGGAGAAATGATGTATGGCGGTGCAAAAGGAATGAAAGATGTTGTCATGTTTACCTTAGGAACAGGCGTGGGTGGCGCTATTGCTGTTGATGGAAAATTGCTGTATGGTTCAGACGGATTTGCAGGAGAATTAGGACACGCCATTTTAGTGCCTTTCGGCAGAAAATGTAACTGCGGCAAAGAGGGGTGTTTGGAAATGTATGCATCTATTAGAGGCATTACTCAAACTTGTTTAGAATTAATTGAACAATATCCTGAAAATGAATTAGCAAAAATTCCGCAAAAAAACCTTAATCCGGAAATGATTGCTAAATCTGCTTACCAAGGAAATGTTATAGCCAATGAAACTTACAGAAAAACAGGAGAATGGCTGGGAATTGCACTTGCTAATGCAGTAGTGTTTTCATCTCCGAGTGCCATTTTCCTTACCGGTGGCATTGTAAAAGCCGGAGAAATATTATTGAAACCCACACGAGAATCATTTGAAAAAAATAAATTGTTTGTTTACAAAAATGATATCCCCATATTATTATCGCAACTTAATGAGAATGATGCCGCTATTCTGGGGGCAGCAGCATTAGTCTATTTATAATCACTTCAAAATCAAATACTCTTTTACTAATTCTAAATATTCGGAAGTGTAGCCATTTTCTCTAATAGTTAATTTTTCTTCTTGGCAAGCGGCAGGCTTTCTTTCAAATAGCATGAGCATTCTATTGGCTTTTTTTGCTGGGGTTGGATAAATTAACTTTTTTTTTATGATGTACAAATGGAAAAAAAACATGATTTTTTCAAATTTTTCAACACAATTCATGGGTAAAATTACTCCAAAACAACCGGTATTTGAAAGTAGAATATTCACAGCACCGGCAAGATTTTCAAAAGAGAGCATGTCGGTATGTTTTGAAATATTCTTATTTCTATTTGGGGATTTCAGGCTATTTTCAAAGAAGGGTGGATTTGAAACAATCACATCAAACTTTTCTATGTTTGTTTGTGCAAAAAATTGCACATTTTCATGATAAAATTGCACGTTGTTTTTCCATGGTGAATTTTCAGCATTTTTTTTCGCTTCAATTACAGATTCTTTATCAATATCAATGCCGGTAATGTTTGCATTTGTTCTTTGAGCAAGCATAAGCGCAATAACTCCGCAACCGGAACCGATTTCCAAAATAGTTTTACAATTTTCGGGAAGGGGCATCCATGCGCCAAGCAATACAGCATCAGTACCTACTTTCATAGTGCTTTGCGAATGGCTAACCGAAAATTGTTTGAAATGAAATAAACTCATTGACAAAATGATTAATCTTGCATTGATAATTGTAATTAGTATCGCAAAAAAAAACATTTTTTACAAACAAAAGAATAAACTATATTTTTGCATCGAACAAAAAAAACTTATGAAAAAAACTATTAAGTGGTTAATTATCTCTTTTTCAGCAGTAGTAGGGCTTGCTGTAATCCTCTTTGTTTTGTTTTTGTTTTTATTGACCCCCAAACGACTTACTCCGGTTGTTAATAAATATTGTACAGAATTTTTAAATGCCAAAGTGAGTTTTGATACTGTTCATGTTTCTTTATTTGAAGAATTTCCAAAGGTGAGCATTAAACTCGTTAAAGGGGAAATCATCTCTTACGCATTGAAAACCGATACGGCATTCCTCCCGATTCACCCTGCAGGTGCAGATTCTTTGATTCGCTTTAAAGAGTTAATGGTGTCGCTCAATATCAAAGATTTACTTCAATCAAAAATTAATATCCAACGTATTAGAATTACACAACCCGACATTAATGCCTACATCTCCCCTTCAGGAATGGCAAATTTTGCCATCATTGCCCCGTCCGGCAATGATACTCCGTTAGACCTGAATGTTGACCGCATCTCCATTCGGGGCCCGGCAAACATCAGTTTTATCTCTTGTCCGGATTCTATGGCTTTACAGGCTTCCATAGGCAGACTTTTTTTGAAAGGAAAATTAACGCTCGAGATGGAAACATTGGAAATCAATAAGTTTGTGTGTTCAAATGTAATCCTGAATGCAAATATTGAAAAAAGTGCGCTACATGCTTGTTTGGCACTTGATACTGCTGCCATTGAGGTTGTTGAACCCAGACAGGAGTTCAGCCTGAATTTAGCCGGAACTGCTTCTGCTAAAATAAATAACCAAAAATATATTGAATCACTGCCATTACAATTGAATGGAAATCTTAAACTCAATCTTGAAAAACTTAATGCTGTTGGATTTAAGGAGTTTGCATTAACGGTTGCCCATCTTCCCAAAGTTAATTTGAATGGAGATATCCATCTGCTTGAAGGTAAAATAGATGCTGATGTAGCATGTAACATTGAAAAAATACCGCTGCAGTCGCTTCTGGCGCTTATTCCCGAAAATTTTTCTGAAGAAATAAAAAAAATTCAAACCGATATTAAAATCAGTCTAAATACTAAAATTAAAGGAGTTTACGAGTTTGCAGAAAATGGCAGGTTGCCGGTGATTGATGCGGATTTTAAAATCCCTGAAGGACACCTGATTTACAAAGATTTGGAATCAAAAATTGATAATATCGCGGTAGATGCCTCTTTCCATTTCGATCCTGTTTCACCAAAGAAAACCGGAATAAAAATAAAAACATTCAATGTGGAAGCCTTTGCCATGAAACTCAATGGAAATATTGAGGTTGTTAATTTGTTTGATGACCCCGATATAACATTGAAAATGAACGGAACAGCCAACCTGAAGGAGTTGCTCAAATTTGCCCCCGAAGATTTAGGCATTACCGCTCGTGGTAATATCTCGTTCAACGCCCAGGGCTCCCTTTTGTTAAGCAGGTTGAACCAGCAAGATTTTGCCAAAAACAATCTCGTTGCCCATTTACATGCAGATAAAGTTCGTGTTCGCATTCCCGATAAAAATATCAGTATTTTGGCAGAAAAAACGTTTTTAGAGTTGAATACTACTAAAACAAGAACCAACAAAAATACGGGCAAAGAGACGAAAATGTTAAGCCTTGATTTTAAGTCGGATACAGCGCGTGTGAGAATGCCGAACAGGGAAATGGTTGCTTTTTCAAAAGTAAATCTATCCCTGCGAACATCAGATGCGCTTATTACCGGCGACACTACAAAAGTGATTCCCATGATAGGAGATATCACCGCAAATACGCTAGAATATTCGGGGATAGATTCAACAACATTACGTTTACGGGAGGTGAAAAGTAGTGTTAGAATATTGCCATCGCGGGAAGACCGCTCATTACCTTCCATCCGTTTTGATGTGGAAACCAAGCAATTGGGCATCTTTTCAGAAGGAAGTCGTTTTTCGGTGAGAGATGCTTCTGTTTCTATTGCGGCAACAAAGAATCCACCACAACAGGTTAACCAAAATAATGCAAGAACAAATTCAAGGCAAGGGGCAGGAGAGCGACAAGGAAACAGAAGAGTTGATGATTTCAGGGGAGAAGATATTGAGTTTAAAGATGCCGAGATTGGAACCATGTTGCGCCAATGGACAGTCAACGGAACGATAAAATCGCGTTCAGGAAGAATAGTATCTCCTTTTTTCCCGTTAAGAACCCGACTTCAAAATTTGGATATCACTTTTACAACCAACGATGTTACTTTACAAAATATAGCTATTAAATGCGGGGAATCAAGACTAAACCTTACCGGAAAAATTGATAATATCCGCCGCGCCTTATCCACTGGAAGAGGTTTGAAAATTGAAGCAAATATTAAAGCCGATACGCTAAATATCAATCAATTGCTTACTGCTTTTTACAACGGGTCAAACTATTCTAACGCTTCCGATGAGTATAAAAAAACTATCGCAAAAACCACAGATGAAGAGCAACTTGAGAAGGCTATTCAAAAAGAAAATGAAGGAATTGAGGAGAAACCTGCCTTAATTGTAGTCCCTTCAAATATTTCGTTAGATGTGAAACTTGACGTTGGTTACGGAAAATATGCGGATGTAATCATTAACAAACT
>Ga0209628_10001810_pt1 | contig 14146 bp, 6 predicted proteins | sample TergutCu122P4_FD_187285 | JGI IMG/M metagenome (GOLD analysis project Ga0209628, IMG submission 187285) | Cubitermes ugandensis P4 segment gut microbial communities from Kakamega Forest, Kenya - Cu122 P4 (SPAdes) (version 2) | ecosystem: Host-associated > Arthropoda: Insects > Digestive system >...
AAAATACTATTCTCCTCTACATGTTTCGAGCATCAAGTGCTCATCTTCAGGAGGACATAGTCGTATACATGCAGCATATGGCACCGTCACTCTCTATAAGAGTTCCTGTTGGCCTGTCGATACGCAGCTAGCTGCGTATTGACAGGCCACCAGGAACTCTTATAGAGAGTGACGGTGCCATATGCTGCATGTATATGACTATGTCCTCCTGAAGATGAGCACTTGATGCTCGAAACATGTAGAGGAGAATAGTATTTTATGAATAAATAATAATCAGTGCATCAAGTTGGTAATTAATGCATAGTCAACACAATTAATGTGAAAAATATGTCTCTAAAGAACTATTGAAATGAATCCTGACATTTCACTTCTGTTAGATGTAAAGGAGTAATACATGAAAGAAGTACGTACATTCCTCAAAGAATATTCTCCAGCACATTTAGTTTAAAACTATGGCCATGCTTTAGTTTTTAAAATCTGTTGATTGTTATTGTTAGTTTAATATGTACTTACAACATCAATACAAATATCATTATGATGAAGACTTATTTTATAAGTAAAGCTGTTAGGACTGTCAGTGAGGCTATAGTGTGTGAACTTTTAACACTAAGACATTAACTTCTGGTGTTCACATATTAAATCTGTTATATTCTATATACAGACACTTCAGTGTAACAGAGATCACAAGTCAACATATTGTGTCAGAGAACTATGTGAATAGCAGTTAACAGTTACGGAAATGAGGAAGTGGAAGGGTAGGGAATGATCAGATGAATGTCTCACAGCAGATACACAGGGGGATTGGAGGTTCTCACAGCAGTGCTGCTGAAGATTCAAGTGTTTTGGGATGTTGCACCATGCTGACTGGTAAATGATTCCTGTTGTTGAAAATTCAAGTCTTCTGATATGTTGTGGCAGGTCACTGGGTAAGCAGCTCAACTTACCCATTGACATAGTATTAACATCCCACAAGACTGGAATATTCAAATATAGTGCCTTAATCTTAAATGTGTAGCACCTGATGATGAGGGCACAATGATCCTTTGAAATGTCAGTAACCTTTTACCAGTTGGCTTGGTATAACATTCCAGAAGATATGAAACTTTAAGAGGTACATATATTTGCCAGAGTATATTAATGTGCTGTGCTGCAGCATATCTACGGTGTGGTAACATTAGGATGTCTCACTAACAGATGTAATAAGAAATGCAGTCTGCCATCACCAATTTTATAAGGAAAGTCGGCATGCTGAAACAAGTGTATATGGTTTCTGGAGACACAATGAAATTAGAGTTTGGCAAATACTGGTCATAGGTTTTGTGTGGGATCCAAGGAGAAATGGAATACTCCTCTCCAGATTAATATTGTGATACTGGGGCTAAAACGGCTTCAGTGCTTAACATCACAGATTGTAGTATGCCATTTGGAATTATAATCATGCAAATGTTCAAATGCACTCATTAGTTATAATGCAGTATATGATAATATTATGAGAAAAACCAAATATGCAAGACCAGCAAAAAATTATGCAATGGGGACTCTATTCCTTGAGGTAAAGCAGTCATGGTGTGAAGATGACTATTCACCTCCCACTAGTGTGGAGGTGAAGAATGACTGAAGATATACATCTGCTCCCCACACAGCTTCATGGCATGGAACTTGATGAAGCAATGGGAAAAATTTGACAGAAAAATGTATGTGTTTTGTTTTATATTCTGCAGCAATATTACAGATATGTACTAGTTCTCAAGTTTTCTATATAGGCATTATGGACAGTAATATTTAAGGACTGATCCTTGTATGCGTTTGGAATATACTGCTATTGACTTATGCACACTTCACCCTGTTTCCACAAATGAATCAATGTAGAACCATCTTGCAACATCTGGACAAAGAGATGAAAATTAGCAACTAGTACATTTTTTATGTGAAGCTGGTTTGTGCCAAACATACAAAGCTCTAAAGAAAGAATAGTTTTGTTGAGCTACTGGGCCCATTAAGTCTCTTTTGTGGGTTCATTTATAACACTCTGTCAGTGACTCAGACTATATAGTGTTAATAGTTAAGATTCTGAACATAAACTTGGAAAAACCATGGAAAACCTAAGTTAGAACAGCAGATGACCTGGCTGAGAATCAAAGCAGTCATCTGTCAAAAACAGTCTAGACTATTATGCTGAATATTAAAGAAGTTGCCTTTGCTCCAGCACAAAGCCATGAAGACTTACACGGCATATGCAGTTAAAGCTACATGCATTCTAAATCTCAGCCTTGAATGGAAGTGAGGCATGAGCATCACATAGGTGAACCTGCTACCTCCCCACCCCCATCCAAATAACCAGAATTATCACAATGCTCTTGGATGGAACACATGCTGTCCCAGTGTTGCATCAACTATAGCAGGCACTAAATAACACCACAAGTTTTATAAGCAAAAATATGTACATTCAGCACCATTCACGATTATGTACCAAACTTGATGCAGATGAGGATACATGCAAGTTAACAGAACAAAATATTTAATGATGTTATTAACAAAATTAAACACATTCATTGCAAGAAATACACATAATATACAGAAAGGAACTGAAATAAGTTACCTGAAGCATGTCAGGAAAGTTAACTTCTATTCAAAATAGTGTCAATAAAACCTGTATTCTGTACTGACTAAAGCAGTTCAATATTAAAACCTTTAACATGAACTTGTTCTTGGAGAATGGCATTGCCTTCAATAGCAAATGTAATACTAAAATAAAATGGGAATCTTCACAGAATGTAAAACAGAAAATTTCCTAACCCATGTTCATCAAATAAACAACTACATAATCGTATATCGATACACAACAGCACAATGATATAAAATAGATAACATATAACCTTACTTAACATGAAATGCATTTTGACTAAAAGGAATTTGTTTCAAAATTAATATGTATCATTATGTTAATATAGTAAGTCCAGTGCTTATCAATTGTTTGTTTGGAAAAGTGCACCTTCCCCTGTGGAATACTTCATTTGCTGGGGATCTGGATACTGAGGATTTTCAATAACTCCCTTTCCAAACTTGAATTCAAGGAAATCACGTATGTTATTTGGTGCTGGTACTTTTTGACCTATGAAATCAATGCTTGCTATTGGATGCAGAAAATGTGCAGGAAACTCTCTGTCTTGTTTATGAGTGGGAAACCACGTGTCCTTTGTCATGGTACCATTGCGCAGATAAAATGGAAATATGTCTACATGCAGGTGATTGACACGACTAAACTGAACACGAAAGAAATCACCTTCTGCTGCTTTCTCCCAAACATAACCATCATCATCAACAACAGGCTCTGTGCGGGCACGTAGTAACCATGGACAACGATCTATATCTTCACGAAACATGCCAATGTCTATATCATAGTCCCATGGGAGAATATCTGCAGCCCGCATGGCACCAAGCAGACTACCACCTTCCAGCCAGTAACGTACACCAGCTCCATCCAGATGAGCAAATACATGGCGAGCAGTTTGGCGTAATCCAGCTAAGCAACAGGGTGGTGTCCATTTCCCTTCCCACAGGTACTGAGGCATGTCATTCACCACAGTTCCAAAACAGCGTGGTACATCCCTGTTGCAACCATACCATTCCACAGTTCCAGTTTCCCTTACTACCCTCTTCAGCCCCATCTTTTGAAACATTTGTCGTTGTCGAGAATGTTCTAGCTGTTGAAGCTTCCATTGGGAATGATGGCTTTTAAACAATGGACTACCATTAGTAAACAAAACACTCTGTAACAACTTCACTTTAATATCCTTTGCTGCTGTTTGGATATAGAATGCATCTGGGAAAGGAAGCATTAATGCTTCTGGCAGTTTCTTTAGAGTCTCACTTTCTACTAAAAGAGCATGCCTTCCTCTCACAGCATCACATAACTCATTATCTGTGAGGTCATACTGTATGAACCACTCCCTAATATTTAAATTTATATTCAAGCACTGAACTGTCTTTGTACTGGAGACACGAGCTGCTACAACATATTGGGGGTGTCTCTTCAATTCAAAAACCATGCTGTGCAGGGAATTTTCTGAAAGAATTCTAGTGGAGTCAGGGATAAATAATACATATTTTGTCCTAATATGGTATAATGAATTCCTTTCTTCATTGGAATGTCCAAGATGAAACTGAACACTTATAATCTTCACATTCTTTGCTTTTTTTGATATGCCTAGTGGAGGATAAGGCAGAATATCGCTCACTATTAAGACTGATGCATTTGGCAATATGGTTAATACAGAAGCGACAGTCTTTGTTATATCATTCTCAAAGGACTCAAACTTTCGAATTATTACAGTTAAAGAATTTTCGATAGACTTCAGAGTTAAAGGAGAGGGTGTACTAGCCAAGGGTATGTTTTGCTCTATGCTTTGGCCATCATCATTTTCAGAAAATAAGTTCCAAATGCAATACAAGACAAAAAGGTTAAGCACAACCACAATTACTGTGATTAATTTTGCAACTCGAATTCGCATAGTAATTCAATAGTCAACAGTCCCAACAGATAACTCATTTGATAACGCGTTGAACTAGCTGTCATTAGTGTCTTCTCATTTGTTCTACCCTCTCACGAGAAACAGGACCGAATCCCATAAAAATGATGATACAGTCTTTGCATTTCTCTTCTATGTGCAGTCCATCCTGCTACGGCTCCAGGTAGAAACAACGCTACCACTTCAGCCCATCGCATCTTCCAAGACTAGAACCTAACACAACATGACACACTTCAACACTTCAACCAGAGTTCAATTTGAAAATAACGTGTGCTCATCACACCTCTACTGCAAGTACCTCTTAACACTGAGATACGAAGTACATTTGAAGTTAGAAGACTTTATGAACGCAGTTCCCACCACCCTTCGCAAAGCTCGGTTTAGGGCTGAGAAATTCTATTTGTGGGAATTGGCGACATTGATTTTCGGCCGGTTGGAAGGTTGTACTTAACCAATCGAACGTAAGGGCGCCTAGTGTATGATAATATAATGGTGGCAAGTGTGGAATATATTGTAATGTCAGGAATTATTTAACCGGTTTTATGTGTATGAGTACGTGTTTTTTTGTGAACGAAATATTCGAATTACATTACACATGAGTGAAAAAAATTTTTCACAACCATTCTACGGAAGTAAGTATCGTGGTATTGTAATTTCGTTTTGTCTGACCACTTTAGCTGGAAGGAGGGAGTATGGCATTCATATCAGAATGCCTAGGAGGACCTCGATTTGGTCACGACCCCATCTTTCTGTAACTAACTCCATGGAGCAAAGTTCTTGAAAGGCTAATAGTTTTTTCAGTCAAGATATTTGCATTTTATGGAACCCACACCTTCATTACCATATTCAAAATGGTAATGCTTCTGACTTGTGTTTGGGAGGTGCTTGGTTTGATTCTTTGCAGGGATACTACTATGCTGAGAAGGTATTTGTGTTATTCCTCAGACCATCCAGGCGAATGCCGGGCTCTGACCTCTTCCACATCCAATTAATCATTCATTTATCACCTTACAATTTGATACTATGTAGTCTGAGCTATTGACAACATTGTTAAATAAAGAATAAGTAAATAAAACCATTATCATTATTAACTCAACATTAAGCAATGTAAGATTCTGTCCTTTTGGAACTTAAATTGCACTACATCAGTGACAGGTGCTTTTCATGCTTGTTTCTCTTCCAGGTGTCAATGAAGTACATCACACAGCAAAAGAAATGGATGATATTCGCCAAAGGAACATGGCATATGAATATCTATGCCACTTGGAGGAAGCCAAAAAGTTAGAGATACATATTAATTTAATTTAACTGTGTTTTTAAGAGATGTTCCATGCATTACCTTGTGCATGTAGCTTATTTTGTGCATGATGAAAACTACGTATATTACCCATCAACCAGAAGGAACCACATGGAAGTAGACTAGTGAAAAAAAATTTATATTCATTTGTCTCATTTATTGTGAAACCTGTTGTGACAGCATGCTGTCAGATTGTAATTAGGTGGTAATATCTACATCAATCTTATGTGTTCTGTGGACTCACTGCATGTTATAGCAAGTGTTAGAAATGATTTCCTTTAACTTTCAGATGTGCTTGACACATGAACACATTTCTGAAAACTTTTTAAGTCCGTGTTGTGAAATTGCAGTACTGTGTTCTTGTTGGCATTATGTATGTATGTATGTATGTTATGTTTGTCATCTGTGAATGGCTTGTTCTGCTAAACCTTGTCTGTCAAGCTTCTCCACAGATAAATGCACTGACTTAGATTTGGTAAACAAGTTTTGCATTCATAAATAGGGTATTGTTAGATCACACAACCTAGTGATTCTCAAATGTGGTCACTTGTCACATCTGTAATTTTTCATATGGTCACCATCTCTTTCTATGTCTAATAAAAATGTTTTTATTTTTTTGTATTTTATTTATAAGCCTTTTAATCTAGAGATAGAGTTTCTTCTTGTCTTATGTAAATTCTCAGACTGGTGTTGCAACCTTCATTGGCACATAGTCTGCCACCTGTGCATTTTTGTTTCCAGTGTGCCTCACACCTTGCTTTGGTTTGTAAATGAATAAAATCTGTAATTTAACTTAAAAGTATTGTGTTGCTGGCATATAATTATAGTCATGACTGGAATTTTGGACATTGTCCATCAACTGAGGCTAAAAAACCCACATTTTTGAGGGTGGATGTGCCTCTATCTTCAGCTGAAATGGGAAAACAGGTTAACTTACTCAAAAATTTTGTGCATTTTTTAAGCTAAGATGACTCACAATGCTCAAAATTTCAGGTGCAACCAAAATTAGTTTGTTTTGAGTGAAGAAAAATTAGATGCTTCATGGCATTGACACAGATTTCTAATTTTAAAATGTAGCTGTGGGAGATTTTTGTTTGAAAGTTGAAGACTTAATGTTTGAAGATTTTTGGAATGTCTTTGTGAAAGTGGAGGGAGTATCTGTCACATAGGTTTGTTTACAGTTTAAGCAATAATTTTAACAGGTGGATGGAGGCTGTGTTGAAAGAAGAACTACCACCAACAACAGAGTTAGAAGAAAACTTACAGAATGGTGTATATTTAGCTAAACTAGGAAATGTGATAGCTCCTCAAACAGTGCCTCTGACAAAGATTTATGACATTGATCAGAAGCTATTCAAAGTGGCTGGCTTGCAGTTCCGACACACTGACAACATAAACTTTTGGCTCAGGTCATTAGAAACTGCCTCACTGCCAGTAGTAAGTACAATGTTGGTTTTGTTCTTGTAGTTGATCAGCACTCTGACTTCGCCTGAAAATATGTATTAATAATTTTAAAACTCCAGATTACTAAAATGCCTCTAGAATACCTCTTTTTTGGATTTAACAATTGTCAGAATCCTCATCTTGATTTCTAGTGAATGTGCCTATAGTCTCCTGTACTGAAATAACAAAATTCTTTATTTTTTATGACAGTCTTGACAGAATATAACCAGTAGTTTATTATTTACACCACTTTCAGTGCAAAACGATCATGTCATGCATCCAGTATGTGTGTGTGGCATTGAACTCAGAATAGCTCCATGAGGTTTGTAAAATAAAAAAACAATATCTGTGTTTATTGAGTCATCTTGTATAGATTTGGCTTTTTAGTGTATACATACGTATTGGTGTACATATATGTAAGTACATATGTATGTATATCTTAGATCCAAAAAACCTGTCACAAGGCAGCTGGATATGAAACAAGTTACAATAGTACTGTACACAAGAACACCACAAAATAAGCAGTTTACAAAATGCATTTAATTGCTTGCAAAATTGTGTAATATTACATCTTTGCTTTCAGACATTCCATCCTGAAACAACAGATGTTTATGATAAAAAGAATATGCCTCGGGTGATTTACTGCCTGCATGCATTAAGCACACATCTGTTCAAGCTGGGCAAAGCCCCTCTGATTCAAGACTTGTATGGAAAGATTAATTTTACAGGTACTGTTTACTAAACAACTCTAAATATATTTGTAGTTTAATTTGTTTGGTGTCAACTGTGAAACAGTTGTAGTATTCTGTGAAAGTATCACTTGTTGTTTTGTGACTTGCCAAGGCAGGAAAGTAAGGAAGCATTAATCATATATTTGCCATTATATGAAGATGAGAGAAATGGAATTGTAACTTGGAAATTACGGTGAATTAATGTGTCCACATATGCTGTTTCCTAATTCTTTGTTTATGTTGAAATGATTAGACGAACATACCTTCTTTCTATGCTGTTGCTATCAGCCTGCCTTCTTTTTATCATATCCTTTCATTCCTTTGATTTTGTTTAATTTAAGTTTACTTTATTCATTTGTATCTCTGAGAACATGTTTGCTGGAATTTTATTTCATTCCAGATGAAGAAATTGATGCTGTAAGGCTGGAGTTGAAAAAGTATGGCATTCAAATGCCAGCTTTTCAGAAGATTGGTGGTATTCTAGCTAATGATTTAGCAGCTGATGCAGCAGTTCTTCATGCAGCAATTATAGCCATCAATGAAGCAATTGATAGCCAGGTGCCAAATTAAGCCTGTCATAGCTTCCTAATCAAGCAGAATGGGCTGGAAGGAAATTAGGAACAGAAACAGATGTTGGAAAGATATTATTCACATTGGAAATATTTTTCTGCTGCAGAAATTGTAAATTTATGTTAAATATGTACAGGTTGAAAAAAAAAAATTTTTTTACAGATTCATTCATATAGGATGCTTGTGTTGTTGAGGCCTGTGATTTTGTAATGCGTGCATTGAATGCAATGAAACTAAGTTGGCATGCACATGAATTCATGATGAACTTGATGACTTTACGTCCGGTGTTGAAGGAAGTTCTATATGCTTCCAATCTTTCATTGAAGAATTACAGGCAATAATAACCTGGATGTTCCATATGAATCCTTTTGTAGTTTGTCTTCAGGTACTTGTATCTCATTAGATGTATTCCAGTTTTATGTTTTAAGACCCCTTATTTTGACATATGACACTTAACCTGACCTAATTTATTTTATGCTAATTTCAAACCTCAAATTTATTATTGTTTTTGGGAGTTTAAAATCTGAGCATAGGTTGAGAAGTTAGGGAAACATGTATTGAAGAGAATATTTGAGTCTCATGATCTGAAAATAGATTGGCATGTTAGGGAAACCTGGATTGAAAATACTGTTTGCATTTAAAACGTTAGATACCTTCGCCTAAATGTGTTAAAACATTTACCAAACAAATTATTTACCGCTTTGTATGAAGTGATGGACACATATTACAAAGAAAGTAAGGTTATTGTTTTGTGGGTTGTGAGACTAATTTTGCAGATAGAAACCAATATGTTGCAGTAGGAAATTAAGGTGGCAGGTTCCTCCCAAATGTTAACTGTGCCTGCTGATAATCAGGCCAGTTTTGCCATACTGTTTTTGTAATAACACTGTGAACATTGAGTTTACTTGACAGTGACCAGGTTTTTATTACATTCCCTGAAATTTATGGTTGCTGTTGACAGTAGCGGTTCAGTGCCAGCGGTGCCTGATTTTTATGTTTGACTCTGATACGTACAGCGTTAACCTGAATATAAGATGGGACTATTTTATTAATTCACTATCTGAAAATGGTATGATCACACACAAAGTTAAACATGTTTGTCTGAAAACTGCAGCTTGTGAAGGGTGGTTAGCTTATATTCAGGTTAATATGGTATCTGAAAATTCAGTCCACTAGTGTTATTAGCCTGATATTTTACCTGTTTGAGCCAGCAAAATGATTTTTGATGCAGTTATGAATGGCATGTGCTGTAAATTGTTTCCGTCTCAGGGCTAGAATATTTTGTTACTTAATGTAACATAAAAATATTCCTTTTATGTACCTAATTGTATTTGTTAAGTGGAGTTAATTTTTGATGTGTGATATATGGATTTGCAAAGTGTTGTATTGCAAAGAGTACATTTCAGTTCCAGTTTACTGTTTTTTATGTATATATTTTTTTCTACTATGCCCACCATGTTTGCTAAATTTGGACATGTTACTCGTATATAATCTACCACCAGTGGTGAGATTCAGAACACACAAGATGCCATATTGTTAGTAATTTAAAGGATAGTAATCTCTGAATTTAAAAATACTATCTGAGAACAGACAAATACAAGGTGGGCCAAAAGTAGGTATACAGTATACAGTATGTAGTATAGTATTGATGGTTCTTCTCAGATTTTGATGTTTTGTTAGTTTAACATTTAAGTTAGGTTGTTTAACATTGTGATACTTAGTTGTTTAGTTGTTTAACACTGTTTAATCCCTTAAGTGCTCGAAATGTCTTCCATGAACGTTACAACATGCATCCAACCTATCCAAAACTCTTTGACACACAGATCAACACAACTTGCGGTCTGAATCAATGTCCATAAATGCGTCTGTTATGAACGCTTTCATTTTGTCCACTGTTTGGGGCTTCCTCTCATAAACCTTATATTTCACTACACCCAAAAAAAAAGAAGTCCATTGGGGTCAGGTTGGGTGAACGTGGCGGCCAAGTTCCCTGCCATCATTCACAATACCTGTAAAGAAGAAAAAAAAATACTCTATACCTACTTTTGGCCCACTCTGTATTTCTCCTTTAACTGTGAACAGTGAGAGTCCTTTTATTATGTGCAGGATCCATCAGGACTGTTGGAATCGCTGTGTAATCCAGCTGCAAGATTGCAAAACATATTCCCTGCTTATGCTGCATTCTATCAGGAGGATTTGAGAGATGCCAAACATAGTAAAATAGAAGAGGCTCTTAACAGGGTATTTCAACTGGACTATGTAGTTTAGGTTATGTACTTTAATTTTAAGATGTACTTCTATAATTCCTTTTGAATTTCTGCTTTTTACAATGATGAAGCTTTGCTTCCATAACAAAAGTATCTTGCTTGATACGTACAGTATTGACTGCTAAACTGAAGTTCCTACACTTGGAAGATAAGTATTTTCTATGGTTGTGTGAAGGAATGATTTAATGTAATTTGAATTTATTTTTATTTTTTGTGGTTAGTAATTGTTTACTGCTGATTCACCCACTGTGTACCAAGTAATGAACTGGCTAAGGCACGTGTTGGGCATGTCCAGGTTTATTGTTAATGAGATTTGAGGTTCTCACAACAGTGAGTACTGAAGTTATGATGTTCTTGGACGTGACACTATGTAGTCTGGTAGATATCAATTTAGCTACCATATTACACAACATCACATTGTAGCAGATAGTAATCTTAATTTTGGTTTTGACGTCGTCATCGTTGTCTACTGCTGGTACTTTATACCTAAGATGAACCATGCTTAATGACAGAGGCAGTCCTGAGGTTCAAACTGATGCATAATTTTGCATTGCTGTGTGTTGTGTACGGATATCATAACTTGACAACCTTTGGACATGAAGCAGGACAGATTATTAATCTTGATACCTTTACTGTTTGTGGAATTATTCCATTTTTTTTAATAGCCAGTATTGATGGATCACAGGATACTGATCTGCAGGACATAAAAACCTTAGGAAAACAATATACATTTAGAGTTGTTAAATTGCTGTTATAATGCAGTAGAAGGAAGTAGGATGCATTTTGATTATGAAGTCTGTAGCTGGCTGCTATTGAACAGAACTACTCTGAGGATATGTGTTGGGCTTAGTAGTTGGAGTGTTGTTGCAATCCAGATTTTCTGTATTTACAGTCACTTAAGAATAGCTACGTGGCTGATGTGTATGATCAACTCTTGACACAGGCAGAGGTTCAAGAACAGGTCTCCATTGTTAATGGTGAGTGAGTGAACACATGCAATTTTATACTTACGAGCTTGCAAAGGAACAGAAGAACATAATATTTATGATTCTGGTGAACTTGACAAAATAAAGAAGACATATCAAGAATAAAAAAGATTTCAGTTGGCAGATGTAAAAAATGTGCACTGTCATAGGGATTTTTTTTTTGCATCCAATTATGTTATTTTAACTCTTTCTCAGTCATAATGGAGATTTCTGTATCCAGGTTGACATGTTTTGTATTGCAGATATGTGGCTTTAATTTGGATTTAACATGCCTTTTATGTGGATTATTCGGACAAATTAGTGCAATAGATTCTCTGTCTGTTGGTGAAATTTTCACTACTATTGCAAAGCTTTTGATAACACCCGTTTATGTAGACAGGGGATGATGAAATGTCCGGTTTACAGATATGCTGTTATTTGTTACCATATGTGTGGGCCGGGTAGTGTAGTCGGTATAGCAACTGCCTACAGACTGGACGGTCCGGGGATCGAATCCCGGTGGGGCGAGATTTTCCGCACCAGTCCAGACCGGCCCTGAGACCCACCCAGCCTCCTGTACAATGGGTACCGAGTCTTTCCCGGGGGTAAGGTGCTGCCGGGGCGTTACGCTGACCCCTCACCCCCTTCTAGTGCATAGGTCTAAAATAGAGTAGAGCTTTACCTCTGCTCTCCCTAAGGGTCTTCATGGCCTGTGAAAGGGTGAAACCTACCTGTTACCACATGTTTTATAACACACATTATTGCATAAGGCTAGTTTTTGTTTGAATCTTTATGTGTTTTAGACTAAATGCTGTTTTCATGAAAAATTCTCACACTTTTCCCCTAAACTTTGTGATCAAAACCTTCAGTTAGTGACATATACAATATTTTGTAAAACTGGTCTGTTGTGTGAAAATGCTTCACTGTAAAGGTGACACTTTTTTTCTCCCCTCTCCCCTCTGAAAACTTGACTGAGCCCAGTAGAGGGTTGCTAGGTTACAGACACTTACTCTCGTAACGTAAATTTCTTGTATATTAAACTTTGTTGCACCATGTAACACATTTTTAGTGATGCTTTGATGACTTGGGATATTTATAGGAATCTAACTCCACAGATGGGGAACAGTTCCAGCCTGTAAGTTTCTGTCCACAAAATTACCAATATTTGCTGTTCAAGAAGAAGTGTTGATATTCTTAAGTAGCGATTATTGTGTTAAGTACTAATGTTCAGTTTGACAAAGTTCTTTACTATCATAGTACACAGTTTTTCTTATGGTATGTTATATTACATTATGGTATGTATATCTCCTACATGTTTTGATTATTAATGTTAAATATATGCTAATATCTTCAATCATGCATGGCACCTTACTTTATAATCACATTTTACTTGGTGACTAGTTTTTGCTCTGAATGTGGACCGTAATCAGGCTGTTTACATAAGAACACAAATATATACAGAAACCCTATGTACCATAAGGTTGGAGATAACCCCCTTTTGTGTACTGAGTTTCTGTGTATTTTTGTGTTCTTGTGTAAATGGCCTGATGATGGCCCACATTCAGGGCCAAAACTAGTTGCCAAGTAAATTAGGATTACAAAGCAACTTCTTGTGTGTGATTGAAGATTTTAATGTATATATGTGATTGATATACCAATGGGGATGTTTTGTATGAAGATTGTTATCAATGATAATCCAAAGTAGGGTCAATTAATTGCATGAAAAATGGAAACAATGTTTTATGTTACAAATTTTATAAACTGTACTAAAATGTTACTTCAACTATTTTATCGTATATCAAATTGTAAGTTTTGTAAGGCATGTTATTTAAAACCTGTTTTTTTTTGGCATGATTAAGTGACCTCCCTGAGGATTATTAATGATTGAAACATGTAGGGGGAATATATAATGTAGTAAGTAAGCATACAGTAAAAATGTGTACTTGATAGACAGAAAAGGTTCAATGAAAGAAATGTAGAACTTACAAGCAAAAGACTAAGGACATGTTCACTTGTTAACAATATATATTAGCTCAGTAAAATGTTTGAGAAAACACATAAATTATAAGAAAGAAAAGACACACTGTTTTGATTTTTGTTTGACAGTGCATCATCAATTAGGTAAAGTAATACAGATGAACCAACTAGATGCAACAATGATTTGTTGATCTGTAAGATCAGCTGAACATGTTTCGGGCAATATTTTGCCCATCATCAGGAGCATGAGACTGAGATATTTACAGCATATGGTATCCTGTTGTTGTGGTGGGCTATGCTGCCGCTCACCGTCTCCCTGCCCACCACAACAACAGGATACCATATGCTGTAAATATCTCAGTCTCAC
>Ga0209628_10001811_pt1 | contig 14145 bp, 11 predicted proteins | sample TergutCu122P4_FD_187285 | JGI IMG/M metagenome (GOLD analysis project Ga0209628, IMG submission 187285) | Cubitermes ugandensis P4 segment gut microbial communities from Kakamega Forest, Kenya - Cu122 P4 (SPAdes) (version 2) | ecosystem: Host-associated > Arthropoda: Insects > Digestive system...
CCAATTTGCTCAGTGCATTTAAAACCCAGTTACCTGGTGCAAGGGATCTATTTTTTTGAGGTATATAAGTTTTAAATACTAGAGACTTCAAGAAAAAATGTTCTTTCAAGGCAATGGCAATGTCTACATAATAATGGTTTATACTTCTCTGAAATTTTCATGCCAGGCTATTATGAAGACACTGAAATAAAGTAACTTAACAAATGTATATCAGAATCATTCCATTTATGACAATCTGCTCAGCACAAATTACTATATATTTGACAGCTAATGATGAATGCACATAGCCATTGACACATCACATGCCCATCCAAATGAATATCTGATGGATTTCACTCACAGCCAATTAAAATTCCATAGAATTGGTAATTACATAATTAAATATGCACTACTAACCAACTCCATGAGCCACAGTCTTCTACAAAAAAAATTATATAAAAATTGATCAAAAAATTTCAAATTTCTTTTAACCAGAGGTCATTACTATGTTCACAAATGCATGCCACTGGATGCTAAGTTCAATTCCCTCTACAAAATCATACTTTACATCTCTAACATCCATTGCAACATTGTCACCCATTTATAACTATGTTCTCCCCAATGCTCTTGTCCTTTGAGATGTTTCTAATAAAATTTTACAATCATTTCTCCCCTCAGTGCTACATGTCCTGCTCATCACATCCACTGGAACTGAACACTTACATTAAATCTGTGGTGCCTGCGGGGAGGCTTCCAACTCTTATCACGGGTCCTGCAGTTATAATAAAAGGTCCTCCCATGAGAAGACTTATATTCCTCCCATCCCTCATTCAAGACTCTGACTGGCTTACAAGTAGGTGATGGAGAGGGTGGTGAACTATGTCCATGCACATCATGTGATTCCACCTGAAAAATGTCAATACAAATTGCCTGTTAGTTTCAGGTTATCATAGTTTGCAGAAATGTATCTAATGCTGCAAAGCAAACAAACAAAGCACAGAGAAAAAATTATTCTTCCTTCAGTTTTATGGAGATGAAATGTTTCAAGTAACATCTCTGGAAATTAATGATGTTTTGCAAATACTATCACTTATTGACATGCTGTAAAAGGGTCTCATAAAGATTTCTACAAAAACTGATAAAATTTAATTACAGCATCATATAAAGTCAGGGGACAGATATACTGGCATGTCACAAAACAAAAATTTACAGAGACATAAAACAGTAAATAAGACATTCGAAAATGTTTAAGAATTTAAAGACTTTGGAATAACTATAACAAAACAGTACTTTGGCTCCCGATTAATTTAAACGGATTCATTCTTGCATTAAAAAAAAATTGCTATTCACATCAGAAACTGTCGTGTTTACTTTCCAAAACCTTGTCATGTCATAAAGAGTAATATATTAAACAGTGTGCTGGTCACAGAAGTTGAGGAGCCTAAGCCATGCACTGTCTTCTACTGCTCAGACACTGGGACTGTAGGTTCAATCCATCTTGGGGCATGGATACATTTTTGTGTTTGGCTGTTCTGTGTAGGTAGAAACTTTATGACAAACCAATCCCTATACCTAAAAGGACTCCTACCAAATGTCTATCTATAATCAGTTACAGAAGCACAGAAAATTACAGGCCTTGGAATGGAATGGCCAATAAATGCCACTGGCGATGTGCAACAGTTAGCTGTTATGTATGACCACACACTCTATTGGAAGAACATGAACTGCAAAGAAAACCAAGCTCTCAGGGAAATACACGCCCAAGAAGAAGAGGAAGTCGGGACTTATAGTACAGTACATTGCAGTCAGAAGCTTTGTCATTTATAACACTCAGTTAGCATGGTCAAAGTAGTGAAATTAGTGAAGTTACAGTGGGTTGAATATGTAATTTTATTGACAGAATGGGGATATGTACAAGCCTTGGACAAGGACATCGTCTGGAAACCCACAGATGGCTAATATTAATGGTTATTAACAAAACAGGATGTGCCTAGCCTGAGTGCTTCATTTAACATCACTGTTACTTGCTAAGGGTTACCAGCCTAGAACTAATACAGTACAGTATGAGAAGGGTGATTTGGTTAGAAACCCCCACAGTATTTTGGCTAGGTGGAGGAACCACTTCTCTCAGCTAGTGAATATACATGGGGTTAATGATGTTAGGCAGACAACAGTCTATACAGCAGAGCCATTAATGCCTGAGCTGAGTGCCTATGAGGTTGAGATGGCTATTGAGAAGCTGAACAGACAAAAATAACCAGGTACTGATCAAATCCCAGCAGAATTTATTAAAGCAGGGGTGGAACAATTCACTCTGAGGTCCATAAACTTATTAATTGTGCTTGGAATAAGGAGGAATTTCCCGAGGACTGGAAGCGGTTGATCACTGCACCTATTTATAAGGGTAATAAAAAAGACTGTAGTAACTATAGAGGCATATCACTTTTGTCAACTACATACAAAATTTTAACCAACATCGTGCTGTCAATGTTAACTCCACATGCAGAGGAAATTATTGGAGATCATCAATGTGGATTCTGACGTGACAGGTAAACTACGCCATCATATATTCTGCAAATCATCAAATATTTTAGAAAAAAATGGGAATACAATGAAGCAGTGCATCAGCTATTTATAGACTTCCAAAAAGCCACGGTTGCAGTTAGGAGGAAGGTCTAGTATAGTATTCTCACTGAGTTTGGTATCCCCTTGAAACTGGTAAGGCTAATAAAAATGTGTCTGAATGAAACCTATAGCAGAGCCCAGGTAGGCAGACATTTGCCTGACATGTTTCCTATTAAGAATGGTTTGAAACAAGGAGATGATTTATCACCATTGCTTTTCAACTTTACTAAAGAGCATGCCATTAGAGGGGTTCAGGTAAACCAGGATGGATTGAAATTAAATGGTACACATCAGCTTTTGGTTTATGCTGATGATGTTAATCTAATGGGCAGAAGCATACACACTATAAAGAAAAACACAGAAGCTTTAGCAGTTGCTAGTAAGGAGAATGGACTAATAGTAAATGCTGATAAAACTAAGTATTAATGATTTGTACTGCTCACCAAACTTTATTCAGGTTATCAAATCAAGAAGAATGAGATGAACAGGCCATGTAGCATGTATGGGGAAGAGGAGAGGTGCATACAGGGTTTTGGTTGGAAAACCTGAGGGGAAAAGACCACTTGGAAGACCCAGGCATAGATGGGAGGATAATATTAAAATTTATTTTCAGAAAGTCGCATGGGGGGGGGGGCCATGGACTGGATTGATCTGGCTCAGGATAGCAACAGGTGGCAAGCACTTGTAAATGTGGTAATGAACCTTCGGGTTCCATAAAATGCAGAAAATTTCTTGAATAGCTGAGAACCACTTAGCTTCACAAAAAGGGCTCTGATCCATGGCGTACGGAGTTACTTGCTAAAATCAAACACACTCAGTGGTACAACATACAAAAGGTAAAGTTTTCCCTGTCCATGCCATGAAGGCATATGAGGAGAGCAGAAGTATAGCTTCACTCATTCTTAGCCTTGGCACTAGATGGAAGTGTGTGGTTAACTTAACACCCTAGCTGCTTTACCCCTGGGAAAGAGCCCCGGTACCTACTGAGCAGCCTTGGTGGGTGCTGGAGCCACTCTGATGAATGACATATAAATATGGAGTATTGGTGGAATGATAATGATAGTTGAAAACTGAAGCACTCAGAGAAAAAAAAACCAGTTCCAGTGCCACTTTGTCCAACACAAACCACACATGGACTACTCTGGGACTGAACCCAGGCCTCTATGCTGACAGGCCATCAACTAAACACCTGAGCCATGACCGGAACTGAACTCATTTAGAACTCTGACATTATAGACCTTGAATGTGCAGATTCTTCCAAAGATATCACAGTTAATAAGTCCTTAAGGAACCATGGGTTTAAACACAGAAATGTGTGCATATCTTTTCCCAAGTGAAGTCATTTTATATGCTCATATTTTTCAAACAGTTACATCAGAAAAATCCAAAAATTTATACAAAACCTTGGTCAACATTCATGGAGTACCTTAATATGAAAGACATATATTTTCTAAATGTCTTCTTTGCAATTCTGTATGCAACTACCTGCTGAAAAGTAATCCCACTGTAAATACTACACAGTGGAAGTTTCTTTTTCCCCCCTCCAATAAATGTTTATTATATCAGAATACACTTCAATTAAAAGATGTGTTTGCATGTGTGCACATACCTATATAATGTATGTACATATTTCCAAAGGTGCACAAATACAAGGTGCCAGGTTTCCCAGGCAACTAAATTTTGTACAATGACACCTAATATTTGTGGGTGCTCAGTATGGAACTTACTGCATGTCACCCTTCTGGCACCTTGAATTTTGAGGTGGGTCCAAGATTTTTGTAACATTTGTGCACCACTGCATATTTCTCATTTGGATCAACAAAATCTGATATACATGGTGCGACAATTTAATTCCCAGAATGGTCTCAGTGTGTCGCTGGGGTGTTGAGTGTACTCAAGCAAGTTTGGACATATTCCAACTTGCGTTAACATGAGCCACAGACCAAATGAGTCGTTCGTTCCCAACCAGTAGAGGAAGCAGTATGTGTCCGTGGTATAAGGTTGGCAAAAGATGAGTGACAAGAATCTGGAGCAGTGGATAAACATCAAGTTTTATGTGAAGATTTGTAAAAGTGCTAGTGAAACGTTAGCCCTATTAACAGTGGCTTATGGTGAATATGCTATGAAGAAATTGAGTTTTTTTGAACGGCACAGGCGGTTCAAGGAAGGGCGAGAAGATGTGCAAGATGACCCAAAAAGTGGGCAGCCAAAAACGCAAAGGACAGATGCAAATGTGGACAGAATATGAACCTTGGTGCGCTCAGATCGAAGATTAGGTGTGACAGTAATAGCAGAAGAATTGAATATGAATAGGGAAACAGTGCGACAGATTGTAAAGGAAGATTTGGGAATGAGAAAAATTTCTGAAAAAAATGGTGCCTTGAATCTTGACACATGACCAGAAACAACGTCGGCTTCACATTTCAACTGATCTTTTACGCAATGCAGAGATGTTTGATAGGGTCATTACCGGTGATGAAACATGGTGTTTTCAATATGACCCAGAAACAAAACAACAGAGCATGCAGTGGAAAACACATAATTCACCTCAGCCAAAAAAAGCATGCATGTCTCGGTCGCAGGTCAAGATCATGCTTGTGTGTTTCTTCGATCACAAGGGGATAGTTCACTATGAATTCAATGCACAAGGACAATGGTAAATCAACAGTGTTATTTGGAAGTGCTGATGAGGTTATGGGAATCTGTTAGGAGGAAAAGACCCGGAATCTGGCCTGATAAGTGGATTCTCCACCATGACAATGCCCCTGCGCATGATGTGTTAAGAGTCTGCAAGTTCCTGGCTAAGAACTCCATTACAAAAATGGACCATCCACCTTATTCATCTGACTTAGCCCCCTGCGATTTTTGGCTCTTTCCAAAATTAAAAAATGTCCTGAAGGGAAAAGGATTTGCTGACCTTTCTGACATCCAACGCAATGTGAAAACGTTACTGCAAGGTATTCTGGAAAACGATTTTCAAGAATGTTTCTGCCAGTGGCACCATCGTCTCACGAAGTTCATACCTTCACAAGGAGAGAATTTCGAAGGCAACAGCAGCCACTAGTGCACAGTTAAGCAAATTTTGCTTTCACAGGGACATTCCAGGAATTAAATTGTCGCACCTCCTATGTTTCAAATACAATAAGAATAATATTGGACCAATAAGAAAATTCACTGAACAATAATGTTTAGTGGAGATCCCCAATTATCAAATTTCATTAAAATACAATGAATAATTATGAAGATGAAAATAAAAGGACAGATGTACAGACATATACATTTACATTAAGATGATCACACCATTATACAGCAAATGTATAATAAACAAATATGATTATCTTACCCTTTTTTTCCTTGACAGGGGCGTCCATTTCTTCTGCAACTGCACATGAGAACTAGAACCATCTTTCACCTCTTTCATTTTATCTAATGATTCAATTACTAAGTCATCTGAAACAGCACCATCACTCATATCACTGTAAACTTTACTTGTAGCACTCTGGCAACGAATATCATCCGACAAACCACTAGTGCTGCCCTCATCCAGATTTTCTTCAGATTCACTGCCTGACACAACTGAAATTCCCTTACTTTTATCACCAATTGCACCTTGATGTACTACATTCCAGTGCTGACCAGATTCTTTCTGCATCACTTCCAGATCACTGCCACTATGACTTGATTTCCGCTGATCATGGTCCAAACCTATCAAAGCACCAGAAACATGTTCTGAGTTTTTTAATTTCTTTTCATCTGGAATTAATTTAATACCTTTACTCTCCTTACACTCAGATAATGCATTTTCCCAGGATGTTGACAACACAGAATTTCCACTCCTACGTTTCAATGCACGCATTTCTTTTTTCGTTTTGAAACTACTTGAGTACTGTAGCTTACTCTTCATTCTTCTAAACGCAGAGTCCATTTTTGTATTATCTACTGCTGAAACAAGATCGGTGCTGGGTTCGTTAAGGCTTCCTGAGAAGTTGATTTGAGAAGCCCTGCTGTCAACTGTCCCAGGTGGGTTGAAATGCACCTCTTGCGGAAGTTTCTCCCAAGACTTCGAAGGTTTATGTATAACTTTTTCTACATTTTTTGATACTTCACACGGAACAGTACACACTCTGGTGAAGCCCTCACTGATACCCACACAACTTCTTACAGCAGTGTGTTTCTTGTTCCCTTGAACACAGTTATCAGTCTTATCGCTTGCTACTGATAAGGAATGTTTATTTGAGCACAAATTTTTATCATCTGGATATGAATGAACATAACTACATGACATGTGTGGACTACACGAAGTGACACTATTTTCATTTGAATGCTCTTCATCATTAGCTGTTGTACTGGAAGATTCATAACAGTTCCTTCCAGTTTTCATTTTGGAAAGTTCTGCAACCAGCTCTTCAACTGCCCACGACTTTCGCTTGTCGGACAAAATATGACTTGCATCTTCCTTAATCAAACTGTCCACGCCTGATGATTTTTTGTTCACATTCTGGAATGTGTCAGGCTGTGTTTCACTGTGCCCCCTTGACGTCTTACATTCATAAGGACAGGAAATGTTTGCAATGCTAGTTTCTTTTTCACACCTGAAGGATGATGGAACTGAGGCTTTTGCCTCATTTTCTTTATGTCTCTTGCTGCTTCTATGATGGGAAATTTCCTTAAGAGAACATAAAGACATAAATAAGTAGTTAATATAAAATTACAAGGGCAAAATAACTACAAGTGCAGAATATGGTATGGTTGCCACAGTGACGCCTTATATCAGGACTGTTTTTGATTCCATAATCCATGACTCCTGGTTAAATATGGTGTATGTATATCATATTTGGTTAATTGCATTCAGGGTGATACACAAAATAATCAGCAAATATAAGGTGTATTAATTAAGTTCAAAAATTCCTACACCAGGAGAGTGTTTAACGTGGGACTAAGCACTGCAGAGTGGGTGGCATATGAATTATTATATTATAGATCATTTTCATAAATATACTTGAAATTCCAATATGGTATTATGATGCAAGGTTTTACCACAACAGCGGGGAATTTCATGAGCTATTTATCAGTCATTTGATGGAATACATCACATTATGCTTAGATAGTACTAATAAAGTAGAACAGTGGTACGTGAGGCACAACTGTGTCTGATCTACTTTATTATTTATCAGTAAATTCTGCACTTAAATATGTAATGCTGTCACTAAGTACCATAGAGGTCTGGCATCATATTGTGATTCATGTCTGTTCCTTTTAACCTGGAACTGCAAATTAGACTGTTCTGACACTTTTATTTTAGTCTTAGGACTTCATCTCTGCCTAATGTCCAGTAACATTACAGTCTAGACTGTCCAAGCTCATTAATTAATTACAGTGAGTGAAGAGACAGCAGTATAAATGCTAATCATGCCAATTACTAACATAACTGGTGGATCGAGACTATAAAGATAACTTTAAGCATACCATTCACATACAAATTAACTTCATCTGTATATATATTCCAACCAACAATTTATCATACCAGCATATTAACATATTTATTCAAAAGACTAAATTGCTCTTGTCATAAGCCCGAACTCCACAGACACTGCAGTGATATGACCATTATAAGATCACAAGTCGTCAACAAAGAATTATCTATACTTCAGGGAAGAAACACATACTAGACCACTTCCTGTACAAACTTAGTGAAAACATTAGGGGGGAAAAAAAAACTTTACAATATAATGAACATGTAGTTACATATCTTTAGCAAAGACAGGCGAGATACCAATTACGTACAAATTATTTGCAAAATATATTACTTTGGCGTACTAACCCAAACTTAAACATAACAAAGTGCACTAACCGTCATTGTATTCATATGTATTGAAGAAATATAACATGTTCAAATATAGAATGAAAAAAAAAATTGTCAAGAACTATAAATGTCTGCTGGTAAACAGTTTTACTAACAAAGTTAAATTATCATGCAAATAAAATTATTAAGACAATCAATTCAGGTTATCCACCATGCCATATTCCTGGACAGTTTCTCTTTCCACTCTGCACATTCCAATTTCCTGTCATTGTCTTGGGGTGAGTTAATTAAATTAGTTTAGGCGGATCCCAAATACAATTGGCTCTTTTACCCATTAAACACACCTCTGAAGCATCCTGGCTGCATAAACTTTCTTTTACATATGCAGCAGGAACATAAAATGGTCCTTCTGAAGAATTCCGAATCACCTGCCACCAATCTGAATTAGTTTTCTTGATTAAAAACAACTTTTCACCCTCTTGTATCCTTATCTTTCTGTCATCCTTAACTGAATATTCAAAATCATACAACACTCGCAAATGTATGTCTGGGAAGTCTTCTTCTGACATTATGTGAAACAAATATTTTTCTTTTAAACCAATACTTCGCTATACAATTAACGGATCCCACAGCATATTTCCACCTTCACCTGAAAAGACGAATATAAAATAATACTGACAATGTCATTCGACAAATCTCACTTTCTTATCCGTAATACGTTATCATAGTTCAAACATAATTAACCTAAAATATATTAACCTATGTATTCTTCACCAAGAAACTTTTCAACCATCGTAAATTTGATGATCTTATATCCCACATATCCGAAATACTGAATTTACAACAGATTTTACAACACTTCCTTCTGAAAACTGTAATATAACAGCACACATACATCCAGTGTCAATACTGAAAATGTAGGTTAGCACTTGCCTCACTTCCACATAAATCTGACCTTGAATGAGCAGTATACATTTCACACAGTTAAAATCACATTGCATAGACATCTTAATCACTTGAGTCGTGTCTATTAGTTTCAGTACCTATAAACCCAATGGCTATTCTGCAACTAACCAATAACAACTACCTGTGGAATGTGCGTAAAATTTGCTGCACACAACGTGATACAACTACACGTCACAACACGCAGTGACCTTTCCTCCGTCTACTAGACCGCGGGAAATTAAAAATATGAAGGCTAGTATCTTCAGCAACATTACTGTAAAAACCTCAAATCTCGCCAGCTACATTGTTACACGTAGGTAATTCGTGATTGCTAACATGGGCGCCGATTTTTCGAATTGTCAGGGGCCATTCAGATTTATGTTACATGTTCTTTCACGAACATCTTGAGATTTATTTCAGAATTAAGTCACAGTCGAATTCAAATCTAGGACTCCGTGTCTATTAGTAAATGTTTGTCGACGCAACTGATGAGCTTTCTGCCTCCATCTACAGGATATCTGCAGTCCCAGGAACACCTCCATCAAAAGTCATTGACCTGGGCACAATTTGAGACAGGCATCTCCTGAATGCATGTCTAAAGCATTGCCACGACATCATCCTGATCACTCACAATTAACCATGTTTCAGAAAAACGACTAAATTTAAAAATTACACCTGACAATGCAGGTCTACATTTAATTAAGTTCTGCAGTTTTTATTAGGTACATTCACAAAGTTGCGAGAAGCAATTTTTATTATTATTATTGGTTTCACCTTATCTGTCTGTCCATCTGTCCGTCTGTCCCTCCATTTGCATGGAACAACTCGGCTCCCACTGGACAGATTTTCGTGGAATTTGATATTTAAAGATTTTGCTAAATTGAGTCAAGAAAATTCAAGGTTCATTAAAATCTGACAAGAATAATGGGTACTTTACTTTTATGATAATACATCTCAATTCTTCTTAGAAAGAGAAATTTTTTGAGACAAAAGTTGTATAAAAATCCAAAACACATGTTTTATGTTCAATAGTTTTTTTTTTTTTTAATTTTGTCCATTTGTGAGATAATGTGGGAAAAATATAGTAGAGTTAGACAGGTCACAGATAACAGTACAATACAGTGCAAGTGCTTTGCATTCTGGACAACTAAGTATATAAACACACATTCAGAACATGAAATACTTATTGCTTTTCCAAATTAACAATGGTTTTGTGAACACACCTCAATGTTACATTTATTTGTACATTGCTCGTTTTGTTTCAGATATTTTTGCGAGATTTTGTGAAAGAATATGTAACAAAATTTATATTTAAGCTTCTATGCATTGTAATAGTGTACCTGCATTGCCCATGACAGTATGTCTGCAATCACTCTTCACACACCAGCTTTTTCCCTGGACATCTAAAAATCTTCACTGTAAAACTCCTGTATAAAAGGACCCATTTCAATATTAAGTCTTTCTGCTACAATACTTGAACAGTTTATGCGCCATATGTTAAGCCAACCATTTACGTATTAGTAATACAGTAGTTATCCCAGGAAAATTTGGCTACAGGAGAGGGATGCCTACTGAAGTCCTGCTAATAAGCTAACAAATAGAATATTCAAATCTCTTTACCAAAACAGGTAAGCTGGAGGTACCTTCTGGATTTGGCCAAGCCTTTTGATTGTGCAAACCATTATATCTTTATAGCTAAATTACATTTCTATGGCATTGGAGGGACAGGTACATACTGATTCAGATCCTCCTAGCAGATTGGAGAGAAAAAGTTGAACTAAAATCATCTAGGGATTCTTATAATATTTTCTCAGACTGGGGAACAATAAGACATGAGGTCCCCAAGGATAAATTCTAGGTACCTTACTTATAATAACCTGTATAAATGACCTTCTACCAGGACCTTATTATGACCTTATCAGAACCCACAACCTGTCATTAATGTCAAAATTTCTCATCAAAATGTTGATAATTTCTCTGCCCTGTCAAATGCAGTTCTATATGTCATTAAGTTGACCTTGAATCTAGACAAAAGAATAAAATTAAATTTACAACAAATAATTCTCTGTAGTATCCATTATGTATTGGTTGTGATGAAAAACTTATAGAAGTGTAGAAGAGTCTAAATACAAAATTCCTTAGTTTACAAACTGTTAATTATCAGAACTGGAAGAATCATGTTTTTCAAATGATCATAAATTATACGAAATGTGTTATGTAGTTAGGTCTATGTTACATAGAGCAGCAAAACTGAAGCTCTCAAACAAATTACTGTGCCCATTTTCACTCAATAATGAAACATGGAATAATTCTAGGGGATAATGCACTTCATATCAAAAGGATATTTACTCTACAGAAGAAATTTGTTAGAATTATAGTTGATGCAAAACCTAAAAAATTATGTAGAGTCCTGTTTAGGAGAGTAGAGATTTTACCTTGTCAATGTGAATACCTACATATTTTTGTTAATCTCTTGAGTGTCCAAATTATTCTTGTTAATTTCAACAGTCTGGTCCATATTAATTTCCCAGAAACTCTCTAACCTTCAGAGTTCAACAGTAGCCACTTGATAAAAAGAATGTAGGGAAAACCAACATAATACACTGTGAAATATTGTGTTGACTAGAGTATGACATTGGACCTGGTGCAGCAGAAAGCACTGTCACATTTAACTGAACATTGGACTGGTAAGAGTTAATGAACTTCAATGACAAAAACACAGAAACATTTTATTCAAATTCAATTGTACAAAGTATTCATACAAGAAATATATACCACCTTCATAAACTAACTGCCAAACATTCATGTTTTTAGAAAAGTACCTATTATGCTGGCATCAGAATATTCAACAGTTTACTGTGTAGACTCAAAAGTCTGATGAGTGGACAGCCAAAACATAAAGCAGCATTAGGAAGATACTTAACTACACACTACTTCTCTTGTGATAATTGTTTAATGTTCAAAAATTCCTTATAATCTGATTATCATCTGTACATAATTAATTTAATGGAGTTTTTGAACACTGTATTTGAATATTTATAATACATTTGTATTGTACATTTTTGTACTTTTATGATTTATTCCAAGTCTTTTTGTAATTTTCACTAAATTTTGGGTCCAAGGAATGTGTGAATGTATGCATCAATATCTTAACCTATGAACAATGTATCTGTACCTGCAATAAATTGTTGAGATGATTGAGATTGCTAGGAGGAGCAATAAAAGCCTTACAACCGAATTGGCCTTCATGTTGTATATACACCTTGCGTGTGTTGGTATGTATAAACATGAAGTTAAGTCAGAGACTTTCCTTTGTGTTGGCCGGGATAGCTCAGTCCGTACAGTGACTCGCTTCGGCCTGGATGGTCCGAGGATCGAATCCCAGTTGGGGCAAGATTTTCCGCACCCATCCAGATTGGTCGTGGGGCCCACCAAGCCCTTCTGTACAATGGGTACCGCCGAGGTGTGGTGTTGGCCACTGAACCCCATCTAGCGCCGAGGTTAAAGAAAGTGTAGAGCTACACCTCTACTCCCCCCCTGGGGCTTCATGGCCTGTTCTAGGGTGAAACTTAGATTCTGTCCATTGTCTGAGTTGTAACTGACATGCATATTAACTCCACTTGCGTCTTCATAGGCTGACAGATTTGTTTATGTCAGCATTTCCCCAGCTTATTTGCTCGCGGACCCATTTTGGCTTAGAAAAATATCCACGGATCTTCACATTCTTAAATTTTATGTTAACCTACCCGAAGTGTTGAATAATACACGTACTAAAATCGTATCAGTCTAACACAACAGTTTTATTAATAGCACAAATATACATAAATCTAGGGCTACATGTTTCGACTCTTGTTAAGTTATCTTCAGGCCCCCTAACATACAGATCCAAAACAAGGTTGTCTAGTGCATTGTGGGATCCCCAACGCTTACATATATCTAAGTATACAGTGTGGAAGTACGCTTGTCAATAATTTCTGTAGTTGACAGCATTAGCTATATACTCGTATACTGTAGATACAACAATCGTAAAAACAAATTAAATTTAAAAACGGTTGTCTTTGTATTATATATTAGTTTTTTATATGTTAAAACTGCAGACGATAAATTATCTATTATGGATGGCGATAACAAGGCTTAAAAGTGCGAAGTACCTACGCTGCGCTTATGTTGATGTTGATATTGAAAACATTCTTCTTCTGTGAGACGTAGATAAGGTTTTATAGTTAAAGGTAAATAGGCAAGTTCCGACCCCCGTGTTTCCTTGAAGTAGGAATGTTCTTGAAAGTCGTCTTGCGTAGGCTGCTGACTAATTTCTAGTCTATGTCAATATGCGGCTGAACAGTACTCGAGTGTCCGGTATTCGGGCTGGAATTACGATGACAAAACTAGTGTTGTGGTGGCGGATTGTGTGTAGAAGCTGGAGGTGGTTGACACTCGGGAAAGTTGCGATGGTAGTAGATCGTGCTTTCTTCCGTAAAGCCCTAGATTTATGTATATTTGTACTTTTAATAAAACTGTTGTGTTAGACTGAGACGATTTTAATACCTGCTTAAATACAGTGTCCGGATGACAGGTATCCAAATTAAAAATTTTATCTTCGAACTTGGTTTAGGTAGATATTAATACATACCAGTAGCATATGCCACAATACATTGCATGATTTGACCTTAATTAAACCTATTTTCGCTTGCTTCGTGGCCCTTGTGACTTCGACTTGATTCCTAAGATGAAGGAACCACTTCGTGGCATTCGCTTCAGAACTGTTCCAGAGATTCTTCAGGCGGTAGACCGCT
>Ga0209628_10001812_pt1 | contig 14143 bp, 12 predicted proteins | sample TergutCu122P4_FD_187285 | JGI IMG/M metagenome (GOLD analysis project Ga0209628, IMG submission 187285) | Cubitermes ugandensis P4 segment gut microbial communities from Kakamega Forest, Kenya - Cu122 P4 (SPAdes) (version 2) | ecosystem: Host-associated > Arthropoda: Insects > Digestive system...
GGTGGCAAAAACAAAAATTGGAATTTTACACGCCTGAAAAACAATGGTTAAACGAAATGGGCAATGAAATAAAAAAATATATTTATCAATTAGATGATACCCATAATTTTGTCAATAAAAATTCTCTTTTAGATAATTGGGAAAATTTATATACATCAAATAATTTTCATTTTCAACAGTTTGTGTTTCGATATTATAGTTATTTGGTTTGGAGTAAATAAAATTTTTTGTCGAGAATAATGACAAAAATTATTTCTTACAATAATAAAAAAAAATTTACGTTTCTATCCGTAGTAACTTATGTCATTTTTTTTGATTGTCATCGTTAAAAAGAGTAATCGTACATAATTATGTAAATTATAGTTCAGGTAAAAATAATTAAGAAAAATAAATAGTCAAATAAACAGAAAAAAAATAATGAAAGTATTAGTAGCAACCGAAAAACCATTTGCAAAAGTAGCAGTGGACGGTATTAGAAAAATTGTAGAAGATGCAGGATTTGAACTGTGTCTGTTGGAAAAATATACCGATGTAGCGGAGTTTTATACGGCAGTTTCCGATGTAGATGCGTTGATTGTCCGCTCAGATAAGGTAACGAAGGAAGTAGTTGATGCAGCAAAAAATCTAAAAATTGTTGTTCGTGCGGGTGCAGGATTTGACAATTTAGATTTGGCAGCGTGTACGGCAAAAAATATTGTAGCGATGAATACGCCGGGACAAAATTCAAATGCCGTTGCTGAGTTGGCAATCGGTATGATGGTTTATATGTCGAGAAATTGCTTTAATCCCGGAACGGGTTCGGAATTGAAAGGTAAAAAAGTCGGTATTCACGCCTACGGAAATGTTGGTCGTTTGGTAGCAGATATTGCCAAAGGATTTGGAATGGAAGTTTATGCTTTCGACCCCTTCGTTTCTGCCGATAAAATGAAAGCAGAAGGCGTAGTTCCTGTTAATTCTGTAGAGGAATTGTACAGCACTTGTCATTTTATATCGCTGCACATACCCGCAACCGATGAGACAAAAAAATCTATCGGATACAACCTGCTTTCCAAGATGCCCAAAGGAGGCTGTTTGGTAAATACGGCACGTAAAGAAGTCATCAACGAGGAAGAAATGATGAAAGTAATGGAAGAAAGAGCCGATTTGAAGTATTGTACCGACATTCCGCCTGCTAATGTAGAAGAGATGAAGGCGGCATTTGCAACGCGTTTCTTCTCTACGCCAAAGAAAATGGGTGCCGAAACAGCAGAGGCAAACATCAATGCGGGATTAGCATCTGCCAATCAGATAGTTAAATTTCTAAAAACAGGCGATAAAACATTCCAGGTGAATTAAAATTTTTTACGAATGTACGTTATAAATTATACTGTAGGGGCTGCTTTCGCAGCCCTTTTTTATTTAGAAATTTTCAATTTTCCCCATATCTGCCCATTTTCCGTAATCGTGTTGATAGGCTATGATTTTGTGTGGAATATTCAAATAAAGTTCCGTAATTGGAAAAACATCTTTTTGTGGCATAAATTCAAAAATTTGAGGAGAAACAACGTGTATTCCGCTGAATGCCAAACGATGCAATTCAGTCCTTGGCGGACTGTTTGGCAATAAAATATATTCATTTGTTTTTAGGTTTTCCCTACCGCAAAGATGGTTGTTTTTATCAAACAAAAAATACCGTTCCGTTTCCCGATTCCGAACTGCAAGCGTTGCAATTGCATTATTTTGACGATGAAAATTGACCATTTCCTGCAAATTTATATCGCTGATAACGTCCACATTATGAATAAAGAATGGTTTGTTGTCATCAAAAAACCACAATGCTTTTTTCAAGCCACCGCCTGTATCTAATAATTTTTTATCTTCTACCGAAAAATAAATTTTTATACCGAAATTATTTTTCTCAATAAAATCAATAATTTGTTGATAAAAATGATGTACATTGATAATAATTTCGTTTACTCCTACTTGTTTTAATTTTCGGATAACGTGCTCTAAAAGAGTAATTTTGTCTGCTTTTACTAAGGCTTTCGGGGTATTTTCCGTTAAATGTTTGAGCCGTGTACCCAAACCTGCTGCAAAAATTATTGCTTTCATCTATAATAAACAGAAATGATGATTTGTAACTTATTTTTATTCAGGTTTAATTATACTTCCTTCTCTTACTTGCATTAGTCCTGTAATCATCACAGAATCACCGACTTTCAATCCTGATGAAATCTCTATATTATTGTTTGAACGAAAACCTGTGGTAATTATTCGCGATTGCGCCTTGCCATCGGAAACAACCCATACTTTTTTTCCGTCCATTTCGGGGACTATGGATTCGGTTGGAATTAAAATTACGTCAGACGCAACATCTGTAATTAGTGTCAAACGAACAAACATTCCGCCTTTTAGAACGCTTTTTGTATTTTTGTATTTTCCACGCACAAGAACGGTCCGAGTAGCAACGTCTATTCTGGGGTCAACTGCATACACAACAGCTTCGTGTTTTTGGTCAGATATTTCCGTTTTAAATAATATTTTTCTCCCAACCAAAGCCGACGATGCGTACTTTTCGGGAATGGAAAATTCTACTTTTAACTCATTTTGGTCGGTCAAGTGTCCGATGCTTGTGCTTGGCTGTAAATAACTTCCGATGCTTATATTACGAAAACCAATTGTTCCGCTAAAAGGCACCCTGATTTCTGTTTTGCTAATTTTTATTTTTAATAATTCAATGTCCGCCAGCAAAATATTATAATCGGTCTGCACTTGTTCAAACTCCTCTCTACTGACTGCATCTTTGTTCAACAGTATTTTTTGTCGTTCCAATCGCTCTGAAAGTAATTTTAATTGATACTCAGCCCGTTTTAATTGGGCTTGTAAATCAGTGTCTTCTACCTTCACCAGCAACTGGTTTTTTGCAACAGACTTTCCTTCCTCAAAGTAAATACCAACAACTTTTCCCGCTATTTCACTGATAATTTCCACCTCTTCGTTTGCCAATAGCGTTCCAACCGCTTGAATACCGTTACTAAATTCTGCTTCTTTTACTACAAATATTTTGGCAGGGATAGGAGCATTTCCTCCTTTCCCAATTTTAGAATCATCTATTTTAACATCGTCAGACTTTGAAAAAAACAAAGCATACACTCCAAAAATCATTATTGCCAAAATAGGCAATCCAATATAAATAATCTTTTTAATCCTCATTTTTGTTAATTATTTTTTACAAAACGCAAAAGTACAAAAAAAATTGAATAAAAAACTGTACATTTGCAGTTATGCGGAGTTTATATCTTTTTTTGTTGAAGACAGCACATATTTTTTTATTTTTCGCTTTGGCGGGAGTATGTATTTATTGTATTTATAAGAGCAGTAATTACAAACAGTGGGCAGTAAATTCCGTAGTTAAGGAAATTACAGTTCCGTTTTTGAAATGGCAGTCGCAATACATTGATTGGCTTTATTTGCAAACAAAAAATGAACAACTATTGGAACAAAATAGAAATTTATTGATGCTCGCTTTTAATCAAAAACGTAGTACAGATGTAGTAAAAACTGTTTATCATGGAGATTCGTTGTTATTTTCTTACCATCCTGCAAAAGTGGTGGAAGGTACTGTGCATAAGCAAAATAACTACATTGTATTAGATAAGGGCTACAATGACGGCATAAGAGCGGATTGGGGAGTTATTTCTTTGGAAGGAGTGGTTGGAATCATAAAAGAAGTATCACCCAATTTTTCCGTTGCTTTTTCTGTTTTACACTCGCAATTTCGACTTTCTGTTAAAATAAAAAACACTACTATTTTGGGAGATTTGACGTGGGATGGAACGAATATATACTATGCTCAAATAAATAATATTGCCAATATTGACGAAAATATAAATGCTGGAGATACGGTAGTAACGCGGCAGTCGCTTATTTTTCCGCAGGATTATCCCGTTGGGATAGTGTCTTTTATCAGCCCGAAAGCAGAAGGAGGTTTTTTTGCGTTGAAAGTAAAATTATTTGTTCCTTTCAACAAATTGAGAAATGTTTATATTGTTGAATTGGTTAATTCCGAAGAACTTAATAACTTAATGGAAAGGGCAAATATAGATGAATAAAAATTTTCTTACCTATTTTTTTCGTTTTATTTTGATAGTTTTATTGCAGATTTTTGTACTGAATAAAATAAGTCTGTGGGGGTTTGTAATGCCTGTTGTTTTCATTAGTTTTATTTTTTCGCTTCCATTTCAAACTCCCAAATGGGCAGTTATTTTATTAGGATTTTTAATCGGCATTATAATTGATTTTTTTACAGGAATAATTGGGATTCAAGCACTTGCAATGTTAATTATTTCGTTTATTCGTCCGTTTATTATCCGCATACTATTACGGAAAGAACGTGAAGAACACCTAAGACCTATCCTTCTTGACATGCGGTTTTTTTGGTATTTTCAATATGCTTTTTTGCTAACGTTCATCTATCATTCTGTCTATTTTTTTGTAGATGTGTTGAGTTTTTACAATTTTTCACATACAATGCTCGTTATTTTGTCCAATACAGTGTGTTCGCTAGTATGTATTTTTTTAATTCAAATTTTATTTTATAAATCATCCAAAAGATATTAAAAATGAAACAAATATTGTTTTTTTTCACGCTATTAATCAGTGTTTTATTAAGTTGTAATTCGCAGCGTAATATCAATAAAAACGCAGTATTTTCCGAACTTATTACAAACAAAGAATGGGTTGCTGTTGAGTTAGAAGGAAAAAAAATAGAATTGTCAGAAATAAATCAATTTCCTCGTTTGAAGTTATCGGAAAGTAAAATCAGTGGGTTTTCTTCATGCAACCGTATGAACGGAACATACGCGTTGGAAAAAGAAAAAATTACTTTTGATACTATTGCTGTTACGAAAATGCTTTGTTTTGAAACACAAGAAATTGAGTCCAAATTTTTAAAAGTACTCTCAGAAGTAAAATTTTGGAAATACGAACAAACTAAACTCTATTTCTTAAATGCTCAAAAACAGATAATTATTGTTTTTGAAGAAAAAAAATGACTTTTTTTAGTCCTTCATGCAGCGTTTTTAGCAAAAATGGAGTCTTGTAGGTAGAAAACAATTAAAAATTACGAATTAAAAATTAAAAAAAATAATCGTATGAAAAAATCATTTTTGTTAATCGGATTAGATTTTTTGATGTCGCAAATTGCACAATATCAGATGCAATGTTCGCTGTCGTTTTTTATTCGTACGATTTTATAATAGAGTTTAGCATTTTTTCGGTTTTAGCGGCACCTTCTCCGAGAATAAAGCCCATTTGTTGTACTTGTCGCAAATTTTCTTCAATTACTTCATTTACTCGGTGAATAATCTCTTCGGGACGTTCTTCTTTGGAATGTAAATTACGGAATACTATACCTACCAATTTTTTCGGAATTAACTGAAAAATAGACACATTAATTAACTTTTCATCAATTTCAACATCTTTGTTGATTTGCGTTTCATCGTGGCTTAATATAAATTGAAGTTGAGTAATAAGTATAGGAGGCAAGAGCGTTTTGAGGTCTGCACCAATGAGATAGGGAATAACTTCGTGTATTTCTTTTACCTCATCGCCCAATATTTCTATAAATCCGAGGTTAGACTCCACAATTTTCAAATTTTCATCGCAAAAAACAATGCCAGAATTAAGTTCTCGTATAAAAATAGACAATGCTTCATTTTTGTTATATAATAATTCTTTGGTTTCGTTGAGTGTTGCTTTGGTTGTATCAAGTTCATTTTTAAGCATTTCCAATTCTTCTGTAATTTTTTTTGAAGAATGAGAAGTTTCCCTATTACCAATAAGAGAACTTGTTACACACATTTCGGGGATTGCCGTGTGTTGAGCGATAGCACAAGCCAAATTTTTACAAGTGTAGAATCCGCAGGCTCCGCAATTAACTTCCTTATTATCATTTCGTTTCGTGATGCGATTGAGTGCTATTTTTATTTCCAATTCGTCAGGCAAAGGTAATTCGTATTTTTTATTAACAAATTTGGCATTTAATTCTTTATAATTGGAATGAATATCCATATTGTGTCTCCATTTTTCGACATCAAAGTTTGCTAATCGTCTGCTAATATAATCTTTAACTAATGCGTATCGTTTGTATTTTTCTCCGCCTTCGGAAGTTCCCGGCCCCATAATACAGCCTTCGCAGAAGAAAATATTGAAATTATGCTTAATTATATTATAATATTCCCAAAATTGCTTCACGGCATTTACAGAAGTTTTTCCTTCTACTGTAATCGTATTTTCTTTTAGCAGACTGATATCCAAACTTGTAGCCTCTAAAAAACCTTGTGCAATGGGGTACATACTTCCTTTATAACCTAAGGGTTCATCAAAATCGGAGTATTCGCTAAATGTTTCGCTAATTTTAAATTCGTCAAACAGTTGCCGTAATTCTCGAAATGTTAAAACATCGTCTATTTTTGCCAGACCTGTATGCCTATCCACTTCTTTTTTTGCTGCTACACAAGGAGTTATCTGAACAACTTTCAAATCATTACCGTATAATTTTCGGGCAACAATAGCAGAGGCAGAAATGGGAGAAATAAATGGTACTAAATTTCCAATAAGTTCGGGATAAAGTTTTTCTATTAAAGCAACAATGGAGGGGCAACAACTTGTTATATAATATTTTCCATTAAATTCATCGTGCGTAAGTTTTCTGTATTTTTCTGCAATAATATCTACGCCAAAAGCCATTTCCATTACGTATGAAAAACCAAGCAAACGTATCATTTTAACAAATTTACGATAGTCTGTAATGTCATGAAATTCACCTGCAATAGTTGGAGCGCATATTGCAACAACTTTTTCTCTGGTATTTAATAACTGTTTTACCCTATTTTTAGAATCAAAATAAGTAATAGCATCATAAGCACAAGTGCCGATACAATTTCCGCAAAGGATACATTTACTCTCTTCAATATAGGGAAATACGCTATTTTCGTGTACATGAATAGCCTTAACAGGGCAAGCCCGAACACAAGAATAACAGGCTTTACATTTGCTTTTATCTAATTGAATAATATTGTTTGACATTTTTTATTACTTTAATCATTAAACAATGATTTAACGTTTAACTAGTCGTTTTATTGGATAGATGTAATTAAAAAAAAAATGTACCTTTGCATTCTTATTTTAATTTTTATTTACTAAATACAAATAAAAATATTGTTTTGTAGATTGTCTAAATCAAGATTTTAATAAGGTTTTATCGGCTATTTTTTTTATTTTTCATATCTAACATGATGTGCGGGAGAATCTGAAAATTATTGCTAAAAACAGTTTCGCTTATTGTTTCTTAATTAGCATTTATCCACTTTTTAAAAAAAATGTACTTTCGGGTAATTTATTAATGAAAGATTAACATTTTTTTATTCCGTGCTATCTCTGTAGATTTACATTTGTTGTCATATCCGATTTTATAACAAATGTTTGTTCTTGTGTTTCTAATGTTTGGTACGATTTTTTCCTGCGAAAAACAATTTTATAAGTGCCTGGTTGCAACAAAATAGATTCTTGTGTGTCTGTATCGCGTAAATTGTAAATCCATTCTTCTTCTCCGTTGCGAATTACGTACAAACTACCAAAACCAATGTCTTGTTTGTTGATAATTGCGGTACCTGGATTGGGAATTTTTATCTCCGTAGTGTAACTCTGGCTAACGTCAATATTTTTGATGCGTATTTTGGGCAAACACAAAACCTCCAAATCGTATTTTCCAACAATGTATTTATCCGGAACATTGAAATATTGAACATTAAGTATTTCCTGTCCATTTGCTTGACGAACAACGATAGGAATATTCAAATATCGATTATTTTTTATAGATAATTTTACCAAAATACTTCCCTGCGGAGCATCAATCGGGATAATGGTATGTTTTCCGGGAACGAGTTTGATGCCATCTGCCTTTACGGGCGGCAATGTATGAACCTTTATATTATATTCAACTGTTGGGTCTAAATATAGTGTATCGGGTATTCCGCGGGAGTTTAAAGTATGTATGTAATTGTATAATATATTGCCACTGAGTGCATTGTAAAAAGTCATATTCACATTGGATTCGGTAGGACGCTGCTCGTTGTCTAACAAATTAACCTGACAAGTTGTTTCGTTAAAAATTTGCTGAATAACAATTGAAAGTGCATTATCAAACGCGTATTCGCTGCTGGCATCTACGTAAGTTCCTGCACAGTCCAAATCGGCACTAAAATTCGCCCCTATGCCGATTATGAACGGTTTTAGGATGATTCCTTTTCGTTGCAAAACCTGCGAAACTTCGCAAGGGTCGCCCTTGCATTCTTCTATCCCGTCTGTGATAAGTACAATAATGTTTCTACAACCAGCACATTCCGGAAAATCATTTTCGGCGGCTTGCAACGAAAGAGCAATAGGAGTTGTTCCTTTTGGATAAATTGATTTTAGTTTTTGCTTAATTTTCTGAAAATTATCCGGTGCAAAAGGCACTTCAAGTTTTGTATCGTTGCAATCGTAAAGTTGATAATCTTTTTGATGTCCATATACTCTCAATGCTAACTCAATATTGGGGTAACTTTCCAAACTATCAATCATTTTAGACAAAACACGATGTGCAATAAGTATTTTTTTATCGCTCTGCCACTCTCCCCACATGCTGTTAGACGCATCGAAAATAAAAAGGATACGCGTAAGCGGCTCTTTTTCTTGAGTCATTTCATACCTTTTTGTCTGCGTTACTGCCTGATTTACAATGAATAGTGCAAAAAACAAGCAAAAGTATTTTTTTAATATCATCATTAAATATATTTTTTGCAAAGGTACAAAATTTTTTTTTCATAGCACATCGAAAAAACAATTTTTTACCATTGGTGTGTAATTAAAAAATTTTGTACCTTTGCAGTTCGTAAAATTTAATAGGTTAAAATGAGCGAGAATATAGATAAAGTTACGGTATATCGTTTAACATCGTCTAAAGTTACTACGGTTATAAGTATCTCTTTAGTATTGTATATTATTGGTTTATTGGGAATTGTGTTGATTAACGCAAATCGGATATCTGAAAATATAAAAGAATATATCGGATTTGAAATTATGCTTGCATCCGACATAAAAGAAGGAGATATTTCTAATTTGCAGAAAGAATTGGCATTGCAACCCTATGTTAAATCATTACGGCACATTACGAAAGACGAATCTGTAAATGAGATGAAAAAAGTACTCGGAGAAGATTTTACAGACTTTACATACGACATTATTCCTGCATCTATACAATTAAAAATATATTCTGAATATGCGTCTTTGGATAGTTTGCAAAAAATAGAGAAAACATTGCGGCTTATGCCACTCATCACAGATGTGGTCTATCAAAAAGACTTTGTAAAAAAAATAAACGAAAATCTGTATAAAATAAGCACAATGTTATTGATTATTAGCGGAATATTGTTAATTATTTCCATTGCTTTGATTAGTAATACCATTCGATTGGCAATTTATTCTAAACGATTTATTATAAGAAGTATGCTTTTGGTAGGTGCAAAAAGGAAAACAATTTATGCTCCGTTTATTTCTACGGGAATTTTACAAGGTTTATGGGGTGCCGTTTTGGCTATTTTATTGCTTTGTGGAACTTTGTATTTAGTATACACAAATTCTGAACTTACTGAATTTGTTGACTTTACGCAGCAACCAGAGTGGTATATCTATTTGTTTGGAATGATAATTTTTATTGGAATTCTGATTACGTGGATTTCAACTTATTTTTCGGTACATAAATACATCAAAATAAAATTAGATAAATTATATTTTTAATCAATACAATAATGGCAAAAAATACAACAAAAAAGAAAAAAGCAATAACAACTGAACAGCAAGTTGTGTGGGCACCGGGAATGCCTTTTGAAAAATGGAATTATATTCTTATGTTATTGGGAATGGTTGTTTTAGCGATTGGATACATTTTGCTTTCGGGCGGCGGAAGCGAAGACCCATCCGTTTTTAGTGAGGCAATTTTTGATACAAGACGCTTGACAATCGCACCGATTACACTCGTGTTAGGATTGTCTATTGAGTTGGCGGCTATCCTTGTTAGATTTAGGCAACCTAAGACGGAATAGAAACTTTTGCGTTCATTACAAATCTTTGTGTGACGTTTTTCATACAAGCATTATGGATTGGAAGATTTGGGCTATTTTATCTGCTGTGTTTGCTGCACTGACAGCCATTTTTGCAAAAATTGGAATAAAATTGGAATAAAAAACATAGATTCCAATTTGGCAGTTGCTATACGGACTTGCGTTATACTGCTGATAACGTGGGGAATAGTTATTGTCAATAGCAGGCTTGGCGAAATAAAAGAACTAACAAAAATAAATTGGGCGTTTTTAATTCTTTCGGGGGCGACAACGGGTTTATCTTGGTTGTTTTATTTCAAAGCCATACAATTTGGAAATGTTTCAAAAGTCGCTCCTATTGACAAACTGAGCGTTGTTTTTACTATTTTTCTCTCCTTCATTATTTTGGGAGAATCGCTTAGTTGGAAAGTTATTTTAGGAGGTTGTTTAATCGCCGGCGGGTCTATAATTATTCTTTTAGAGTGAGAAAAACGTACGTTCAACGCAATACACAAATAGTTTATTTTCTATTTTCTCTTTTCTGCATTTTTACCCCTTCAGCATTTTGTCGTATTTTTCTGAATTACTTGGGTCTATTTTTTTTAGAATATTGGCAGCCTTTTGTTTTTGTTCCGTTTCTGCACCTGAAAAAATGTTAATAAGTTCAGCACTTTTGGTTGTACACAATATCGCAACGCCTGCATTACCAGGGAAGGTATTGTATATTGTTTGCAGCATTTCCAAAGCCGAAAGAATGGTCGAAATCCCATTTGCCATGTTTTGTGCCATAATATCCATTCCTTGTCTGTGGTATTGGTAAACAAATTTACGTAAAGATTCATAGCGAGGATTTGTAAAACTTTCCAATAGCCAATGTCGGTTTTGGTTTTCTTTTGTTGTATTCAACCAACCAATTTCACCAGACGGAGCATTAGAAATAATATTTACACATTTGTTGTAGAACGGTGTACCTCCTCCAACAGAATGAGAATCAAAGGTGAGTGCAAGAAATAAATTAGCATAATAGGCTGCAATGGAAGTAAGTGTCCACATATACGAATTTTCGTCATAATCAAACTGCTGATTTGAGGTGTATTTAAAACGGACATAATTATCCTGATACGATAATAAGGTCGAACTGTACGTTGAATTATAAACAGGACGACTGAGTTGCACATTAATTCTACCTTTATAAATATCGTTCCCCGGTGCTTCGTCTATAAATAATTGCAAATTGCATTCGATTTTTTCTTCTGCTTTAAAAGTATATTCCGACCACTTTCTATCATTCATAAAAGACATTAGTCCTCGTTCTAATGTGCGGAAAAGCGATGCCTTATCAACAGTATTAGCCCCCGGACCTTTAATATTAGAATACGAAACAGAAACTCTACACGACAATTCCTGCGAGAACGCGGTTAAGCCAATACTTCCCATCACCACAAAAAACAAAATTTTTTTCATATAGGTATTTTTTACGTTGAATATACGCAAAGAACGAATAAATTTTGAAAATATTACATCGTTTTTTTCAAACGTTTTGATTTTTAAAAACATTTCTTTTACAAATTTTTATTTCAACCACCTATCCAACCAATTCATAAATTCCCTGTGCCAGAGGACAGAATTTTGTGGTTTGAGTACAAAATGTGTTTCTTCGGGGAAAAATAAGAATCGGCTTGGAATGCCTTGTATCTGTGCGGCGTTGAATGCCTGCATACCTTCGGTGTAAGGAATACGAAAATCGTTTCCGCCGTGAATGACCAAAAGAGGCGTATCCCAATTTCCTATGAAACGGTGAGGTGAAAAATCATAACTTTTTGGTCTTGGATTTTTCCAATACGGTCCGCCTATATCGTGATTGGCAAAAAATAATTCTTCCGTTGTGCCGTACCAACTTTCGAGGTTAAACATTCCGCAGTGAGCGATGAAGGCTTTGAATCGTTTTTCGTGATTTCCTGCTAACCAATATGCCGAAAATCCGCCGTAACTTGCACCTACACAGCCTAATCGAGTTTCATCTATGTATGATTCTTTGGCAACGGCATCTATGGCGGAGAGGTAATCTTTCATATTTTGTCCGCCGTAGTCCAAACTAATTTGGTCGTTCCATTCTTTGCCAAACGTGGGCAAACCTCTGCGATTTGGGGCAACAATTACATATCCGCGAGATGCCATCATTTGAAAATTCCATCTATACGAAAAGAATTGACTTACAGCCGATTGCGGTCCGCCTTGACAGTACAATACAGCAGGGTATTTTTTTGTTGAATCAAAATTTGGAGGCAAAATTACCCAAACGAGCATCTGTTTTCCGTCCGTTGTTTCCACCCATTTTTCTTTAACTGTGATAGACGCAACATCTTTCAACACCTCTTTATTTATATATGTTAATTGCGTTTCCTTGCCCGTTTTGATGTCAATTTTGAAAATATCGGCAGGATTTTCCATAGATTCTTTAATTCCGATTAAAGTTTTATCGTCTGCTATACAAAAAGATTTGTAATCGTGCCGACCGTATGTAATTTGACGAATTGTTTCTTTGATAGGATTCTTTAAATCAATATTTAAGGCAAAAATTTGATAGGTTGCTTTCGTTCCGCTAATAAAATAAAGCGTTTTTCCGTCTTTACTAAATACAAGATTATCAGCACTTTCATCAAATTGAGCGCCAGCAGAATAATTTCGTATTTTATAACCATAAATTGAGTCCTTATTATTATATACGTTATAGCGAATTAAAATATTTTTTTTGTCCGATTCAAAACCGTCCTCATTCATACCTCCCCACGCAAGCAAGGAACCGTCTGGCGAAAAAACGGGGTCTAAATCGTATCCTTCAAATACTGAATAGTTTGGGAAACATATATTTTCCGTTGTTTTTTTCTGAATATCATACACATAAATATCTGAATTAGTGCTTTCTGCAAATTCTTTTCCGACTTTCTTTTTAGAGGTGTAGGCAATCAAATTTCCGCACGGACTAAAATTCATCTCTTCCATTCCGCCAAAATTGGGAATTGGACTTGCAAAACGCTCTCCTTCCATAATATCAAGCATATTTGACAATGTCGGGTAATCCGCAATGAAAATATGACTGTACGAATAATCCGTCCACGCATTCCAATGGCGATACATTAACTCTTCGGTAATCAATGCGTTGGCTTTGGGCAAATCGGGGTACATATCTTGCACATTTTTGTCCAATTTTACCGATTTGATAAATAAAATTCGGTCTTGCTTTGGGGAATATTTAAAGCCGTCAATGCCGCCCTCAATAAACGTAATTTGTTTATTATCAGTTCCATCGGGGTTTATTTCCCAGATTTGCATTTCGCCTTTTACCGGTGCCAAATAGCCGATTTTTTTACCGTCTGGTCGCCAAATTGCATTTTGTTCACTAAATTCCGTATGGGTAAGCCGCTTGTAATCACCGCCCGACACGGACATAACGTACAAATCTCTATTGCCAGAATTTTTTTCCAAATTATAATACGTAATTCCGAATAGAATTTGCTTACCATCTGGCGAAACCGTAGCCTCGCTAACTCTTCCCATTTTCCACAAAAGTTCGGGTGTATAGATATTTTTTTCCTGTCCCGACGCACTTCCAATAACACTAACTCCTAAAACTACACTCAAAAACAATGATTTACAATTCATATTTTAACGTTTTTAATTATTTTATTACAAATAAAAATTTAATGGCGCAAAGGTACAATTTTTTAAATTAACAATTAACAATTAACAATTAACAATTAACAATTAAGAATTAAGAATTAAGAGAATGTCTGAACCGCTGATTAACCTGATTTATCTGATTATTTTGATTTTAGTGATTTTCTTTTCTGTGTAATCATTTAATCAGTTTAATCAGCGGTTCAGACAAAAAAAATAATTCATAATTCATAATTCATAATTTTTTAGTATCTTTGCATTTTTTAATAAAACATAGTAGTTAATTTATAAAACATTAGTAAGATGAGTAGAAATAGAGTTTTTTTGACAGGATTAGTTTTTAG
>Ga0209628_10001813_pt1 | contig 14141 bp, 7 predicted proteins | sample TergutCu122P4_FD_187285 | JGI IMG/M metagenome (GOLD analysis project Ga0209628, IMG submission 187285) | Cubitermes ugandensis P4 segment gut microbial communities from Kakamega Forest, Kenya - Cu122 P4 (SPAdes) (version 2) | ecosystem: Host-associated > Arthropoda: Insects > Digestive system >...
TGTGACTGCTGTGAGGTGAGTGTCAAATATTGTGGCTGCTGTGAGGTGAGTGTCAACTATTGTGGCTGCTGTGAGGTGAGTGTCAAATATTGTGGCTGCTGTGAGGTGAGGGTCAACTATTGTGGCTGCTGTGAGGTGAGGGTCAAATATTGTGACTGCTGTGAGGTGAGTGTCAAATATTGTGACTGCTGTGAGGTGAGTGTCAAATATTGTCAAAATGAATCTCTCGAGCTAAATCAATGACTCCAGGTTCCTTGTGTGTGAATAATGCCAGTCCGATACTAAAACAGAAGGATCTAATTTTGTCGGCTTTGTATGTTTGATGAAATTAAGAAAGCACTGGGTGAAAATCTCACTCTGTGTCCACCCGAGGGACGGCGCGCGCGTGGATTGATCCAGGCGGTGTGCCATTCATCAGTTCTGGTTTCATATTTTTTCTTGGAAATACAAGTAACGGAGGAATGAAGTGTTCAGTTGGACTAATACAGGTGACGACTGTCACAAGAGATCCCCGTTCTGCGGATTGAACAGAACATATCTGACGCTTGCCTTTCAATCCTAATATTTTCATGTGTCTGTGCTGTACAATAGTGATGCCGGTTTCGTCGCAATTGTAAAGTCTTGCAGGATTATGTTGAATGGTGTACACAGCGGGTTCTTATATTTAAATATATTGTGCTACTGATTCAGGGGTGAAACCCCTCGCTCTTGAGAGTGAAGACCTTCAGCGGTTGTAAGTGAAATTTCCTGATGACGACGTAGGAAATTTTTCAACCACTTCCTTCCAGTCTTTTCATTTCTCTTACAAAACTGGTTTTTGATTCCGTTTCTTACAGCAAGTTGGTAAGCGAGACTCACGACGTCTACCAATGTCAAGCAAAAAAACCTTCTCTCCATCAAAAGACAGTACTCAGTCAGATCATTTTCTACTCCACAACGAACAACTTGCTTCCCACCAAGTTTTGTTTTATTGCTTCACGTGAGCTTTTCTGCCGGTCTTGAACCTAACTCCGCAGTGTTGTCTGTCGTACATTGACAACTCTGGACCATTTGTAGCTGCCCATACCCTTGTTCTTCGCAGGCTCAATAGCTGCCTTCATCCTTTCGGGGTCCCAATTTTTCCTTCGAGTAATCTGTAATATTATATAAACCAGAAGGAATAATTCACTATGTACTTACTTCCTAATATGGGGAGCCCCATATTAGGTTCTTCAGACCTCCCCATAATAGACGAAAGCAGGTACTCGGGAAAATGGGTGAATAAAAGTTAAGGACCTAAAATTGTACCTATGAAATGCAGCAAGGGTTTAAGGTTACAATTAATAGAGAACTGAGCACTAAACTACTTTAGAAAATAGCTTACCTTCGACGGCTCGTGAGTCACTGTTTAGGGATAAGCAAAAATTTCACAACACACCGAAAAGAAGTCACCCCGCCAGTACCGAATTCTTGAGGAACTGACCGTTTATACTCGTAACATGATTACAATTAATAACCTCCTCTGCTTAATGATTTACAGTCTTAAATATAGAGCGCAGCACCTCCTGGTATGAAATAATGCACCTTCCCAAATTAGGAAATCTCCCCATAATAGGCGAATTTCCCCTACTCCATGGAGGAGAATATTTTTGAGAAGCTAACCGGTTCTCAGCTAGTCAAGAAATTCCCCGCAATTTATGGAACACGAACGTTCGTTACCGCATTCACAAGAGCCCACCACCTGCCCTATCCTGTCCATGCCCTCATCCAGCTTCCCGAAGATCCATATTAATATAATCTTCCCATCTACGCCTGAATCTTTCATGCGGTTTCATTCCCTCATGTTTACATACAAAAACCCTGCATGCAATTCTTCTCCAATGTGTGCTACATTCCCCGCCAATCGTTTCCGATTTTACATTCGAATAATAAATAGTGAGGGGTGTACAACATTAAGTTCTTCATTATGTAGTCTTCTCCATTCCCCTGTTTCCTCGTGCCTCTTAGGTCTAAATATTCAAAGCACCCTATACTCAAACACCCTCAGCCAACGTTCGCTGCCACCATTTGGATAACGCCATGAAGAATAGGTACGTAATACATTCTACGGCACTACAAAAATATACAATAGCCAAGATATTTGTATAGTACAATGAAATAGTACACCAACCAATAATTCACAATTTCTTACCAAAAAGAACTACCACAAGTTAGATCACTCCCTCCCCTTACTGCATAATTCCTTCCATCTACAACCCTCAACCAATTTGGAACAGAAACTTATAAAGGCACCCAAATGCACCAAATATACCGCTGAACAATTTGCACACCTTAATTTGGCGCCAAACATCTTAATCACGCTTTCCTTCCACGATAGCTGTTAGCAATGGTGTCCACAATTTGTAAATTCACTTTTCCGCCACTCCTCCACAAGTCTGCCCCTGCCAAAATCCAGAATAAAGTCTCCGTACTGCCGCTTCACAAAGCTTCACCACACTTTCGAAGCCCAAGTCAGCATTTCGTATTTTTGCCTAGCAAAATTTCCTGCAGTTTGGTGTTACTATGCGAATGATAGTTATACAGGATTCCTGTTTGCCAACTGACAGGATTTATGAAATATAAAAATGAAATTGAGGAAAATACAGTAAAATTCTTTCTAACGTCCACAGTTTAGAGGTGCTGTTGGGCAGGAAACGGGAAGGATACGGACCGTATTAATACGATACGGCGTTTGAATATCTCCGGTATTTCAGAGCGCAGTGCGCAGTTAGGATCCTGCAGCCTGGTTACTTCAGCTGTGCCGAAAAGCACAACACTGCTCCGGTTATCTTAGCCGCCTGACGGTGAACAACAGTGGCTCAGTGTCCTTCGACACTGCGGCCGCGGGGCGAAGGTGATTACTCACCATCTAGTGCCACTGTCATGAAAGCGTGGAGCTTTTCCTCTGTTTACTCCTGCATACGCTCAGAACAACTTTATTGTTGCCACTTGTGCTGTTTTCTGTTTCTGTATTTAAACATGCTCTCAGCAGAAAGGAGAGCTCAGTACATTGACTGGGCTACGGTATGGACGGTCTAGGGTTCGAATTCCGTTATTGGCAAGTGATTTCTTCTTTGAAATGTCTACCGGTTTTCGGGGAAATGTGGCATTTTGTAGCAATCCATGAACAGATCGTTCAGTTGACACAGAAACTTTGCAGTAAAACACGCTTACTCATCCACGGCTTTTGGCATTTTGTGCCATGAGGGACTTACTCATCCACGGCTTTTGACTGGTGTTTCTTCGCCTATCTCTTAGATTGTAATCCACGGCTTTTCGCGTATCTTTTAGATTGTGTCTTTTATATACAATAAACTAGTACGGTATCCCAAGGCTTATCTTACTTTTTATTAGCGTAGGTGGCACGACATTTCATATATTGCACTTGTTCCGTTCAGTTGTTGAAGTAGCTGTGCTGTGATTAGTGGTGCTGTGCATAACACGCAAAAACTGCGGAAGGCTGCAGCAGTTGGCTCGGTAAGTGGCACGGATTATGTCCATACCGCTTCATAGCATTATCGTATTTGAGGTGTTCTCCCTTCTGGCAAGTTGCGATCAGGGTCGGAATAAGGGGTGGAGCAGCAGGGTAGCTGCCCCGGGCGCCAAATTCAGGGGCGCTAAGACGTCACTGGAGTACACCCATGCGTCGCTTAACGACGGGGATACGTTCTGAGAAATTCGTCGTTAAGCGATTTCGTCGTTACGCGAACTTCATAGGCTGTATTTACACAAAACCTAGATAGTATAGCTTCCTGTACACCTACGGTATATGGTATAGTCTATTGGTACTAGGCTACAAACCTGTACAGCATGTTACAGTACTGAGTATTGTGGGCAATTGTAACACAGTGGTATTATAATATTATATTATGATATAATACGTGTATTATAATTTTATGGGACCACTTTCGTATATGCGGTCCGTCGTTGACCGAAACGTCGGTATGCCACGCACGACTGTATTCGGAAATACGGTGCTGGCAAACTCAGGTTCCACACGCGAAATAATTTATCCGAAAACAATCCGCAATTTGGGCCAGCGCCCTCAGAACTGTTCGCCAGTCATGTCCTAGGTCGAAAAAGAATATCGGTTTGAAAGGACACCTAATTAATATTTTCCCGGAGCGCCCACATGTTTCGGACCGGCCCTAATTGTGCTGCGCTTGCTGGTGTTTATTTACCGACGTTTCTGGACAGAGAAGTGTGTTTTGTTGACTTGGAAAGATGGGATAGATAAGCGGGTTCACAATTCGGTAACCACCTACGTCACACGGCGTTCCAGGAAATAGGCGACTGATGTCGCATGTCTATTATCAAATGCATGGATTGCGGTCATTTAAAATAACTTGTGACCCGTTCAAGTAGCCAAGAAATTCCCCGTATTTTTTCAGAACAGCCCGCTATTGCGCCCTCTCCTGACACATGAATCTAATCCATTCCCTCACACCCTATTTATTTAATATCAATTTTAATATTATACTTTCCCACGTGTCCGTATTCAAATTGAACTCCTACGTTAAGAATTTTTCCTAATATACTGCACGCGTGTTATCTGCTTCCTGCATGCTGTATGTCCAACCCGCCTCATATTCCGTAATTTTGTCACCTTAAAATCTGCCACTAATTACGAAATCCCCATTACACAACTTTCCCTCTTTCCTGTTACCGCTTTCTCCCATATCCTTTGGAACTGGTCGATCAGAATTAACAATATGATACGATTCAAATCTAACCAGCCAAGTCTGCCACTGCCAAAAGTCCAGAATAAAGCCTCCGTACTGCCGCTTCACAAAGCTTCACTACGCTTTCGAAGCCTAAGGCAGCATTTCGTATTTCTGCCCAGCAAAATTTCCTGCAGTTGGCTGTTACTGTGCGAATGATAGTTATCCAGGATTCCTGTTTATCACCTAACAGGATTTATGAAATATAAAAATGAAATTGAGGAAAATAAAGTAAAATTCTTTCTAACGTCCACAGTTTAGAGGTGCTATTGGTCAGGAAACGGGAAGGATACGGGCCATATTAATACGATAGGAGGTTTGAATATCTCCAGTATTACAGAGCGCAGTGCGGAGTTAGAATCCTGCAGCCTTGTTACCTCAGCTGTGCCGAACAGCACAACACTGCTCCGGTCATCTTAGCCGCCTGACGGTGAACAACAGTGGCTCAGTTTCCTTCGAAACTGCGGCTGGAGCGCGAAGGTGATTACTCACCATCTGGTGCCACGGTCATGAAAGCGTGGAGCTTTTCCTCTGTTTACTGCTGCATAAGCTCAGAACAACTTTATTGTTGCCAGTTGTGCTGTTTTTGTTTCTGTACTTAAATACGCTCTCAGCAGCAAGGAGAGATCAGTACATTGACTGGGCTACGGAATGGACGGTCCAGGGTTCGAATTCCGTTATTGGCAAGTGATCTCTTCTCCGAAACGTATACCGGTTTGAGGGGGATATTTTCTCGAGGTAAAGCGGCTGGAGGGTGAGACTCAGAACTCGCTTCCATCTAGTGCCACCTTAAGAAAGTTAGACGCTGTACCTTCAATCCCCAGCATACCTTGTTGGCGTGCATATGGAATATGAGTGTGGAGATAAGAGAGAGCAAGTTACAGGAGGACATAGAAACCTGCAAAGTGTGGAGTTTAAAACTGTCCTTCGCCATTGTTGATATCACAAACAATGAAGCATGGTGGGCAGGGCTAGCAGAATGTGGGGGCTGGAGAGCAGATTGGTGTGGCGGCTGAATTTGTGGAGCCGGGAAGTAGCAGCAGGCAGAACTTTTGAATGACGGGAGCTTCACATTACATAGCAACCTCATTACGAGTTGATGGGCGCGGTATGTAGCGCGCATGTGAAAGATGAGAAAAGTCCCTGTCCACGCCATGTAGGCATAGGGGGAAGTAGAGATACAGCTCCACTCATTCATAACCTCGGCTCTTGGTGGAGACGAGCGGTAAACCTCACGCCCCAAATGCTTTACCCCGTTATGCAACGAATAGGAAGCTGGGTGGTCCCCAGAGCCGAGCTGAACTTCTGCAGAAGAAAATTACTCTTTCCCACTCCGGGATTCGAACCCCTTATGATCCATCCGTTTGTCTAATCACTTTACCGACTGAGCTGTCCCGGCTGATGAGAGAGTAGAAATTCGTACAAAACCGTAATAACAAAATCCGAAAGGATGTCACCACTTACAAGCCACAGACACGAGTTTAATATTGAAAAGGGATCTTAAACAGAGTATGACAAGATATGATGCGGATTCATCTGGAACAATATCGAGTCAAACGACTGGCTAACGTGGATATATTACTGGAGCATGTGATACAATAAGACAGGTGCAATATCTTGACTAGTTGATCGACTACCATCTTACCTATAAACTATGCTACATGAAGTCAGGAATAGGAAAATATGCAAGAACAGTCTAGCGCAGCGTTTCTCAAACTTTTTTCAAGTGGGGACCACTTTCATTAGTCAGAATATTCTACGGACCACCCTACTCTTGGGATTATCAAACTCATTAGGCCTGCCCTAAACAGTGTTCGAAGCATGTTTTTGCAACAGAAAATCCCTCTTTTGTTGTTGAGAGTAGAGTAGGTAGGGCAATAAATTTCATAAAATGTCAGTCCTGGGAGAGAAAGTTTAAAGATGCTTGTTGTATGTAATTTCCAAACTCTGTTTGAGATTCTCAACTATAGTGTGTGATACGCAATTCACGTTAATTTTATTTTTTTCTGTCTTTTTTGGACTAATGTTCAATCTAAAAGGACCACAAGGGCAGAACCCGAGGACCACTTGTGGTCCGCGGACCACAGTTTGAGAAACGCTGGTCTATACATTTTGTAAGCTTCTTGAACAGCTGAAACTTTAGCAACTGAAACTGCGAGACAAACATAGGTATTTTCGTATCGGCGCCTTATCATTGTGGTTGCGTTTGCATCATCTTTACGCAGAAATTAAAGACGTTTAATGTGAAACCTGTCAGTAATATCGCTTACGAGAACGGTGTTTGCATTTGCGAGCGTCAGTTGTTGAGGAAGGTGTGGTGTTGTTAGTGGTGCTGTGCATAACAAACAAAAACTGCGGATGGCTGCAGCATTTGGCTCGGTAAGTGGCACGGATTTTGTCTACACCGCTTCAGTGCATTATCGTATTTGAGGTGTTCTCCCTTCTGGCAATTTGCGATCAGAGCCGGAATAATGGGTGGACTAGCCGATTAGCTGCGCCGGGCCCCAACTTTATGGGCGCTAAGGCGTCACTGGAATACAGCGATGCGTCGCTTAACGACGGGGATACGTTCTGAGAAATTCGTCGTTAAGCGATTTCGTCTTCATGCGAATGTCATAGAGTGTATTTACACAAACCTAGATAGTATAGCTTCCTGCACACCTAGGCTATATGGTATAGTCTATTGCTCCTAGACTACAAACCCGTACAGCATGTTACAGTACTGAGTACTGTAGGCAATTGTAACACAACGGTATTGTAATATTATATTAGAATATGATATTGTAATTGTATGGGACTACTTTCTTATATGCGGTCCGTCGTTGACCGAAACGTCGGTATACGACGCATGACTGTAATCGGAAATATGGTGCTGTCGATCTCAGGTTCCACACGCGAAAAAATTTATCCGAAAACAATCCGCAATTTCGTCACGCGCCCTCAGATCTCTTCGCCAGTCATGTCCTGGGCCGACGAAGATTATTGGTTTAAATTGGCGCCGAATATTTAATCTGCCCGGGGCGCCCACATGTCTCGGGCAGGCCTTGGTTGTGTGGCGTAGGATGGTATTTGTGTACCGACGTTTCGGGACAGCCAAAGGGGAACTGATCGATCCTTGAAAGATGGGACAGATAGGCTGTTTCACAATTCGGTAACCAACTATCAACCTACGCCGCACAGCGTTCCAGGAGATACATTACACAATTTTCCCTGTTTCCTGTTACCGCTTTCTCCCATATCCTTTGGAACTGGTCGCTCAGAATTAACGTTATGTTACGATTCAAATCTAACTGGCCAAGGAATGAACGTGCCATTCATTGCATATTCAACAAAGCTATTTATCTATAATCTATATATGTACTCTATCTATATCTATAATCTATATATCCATCCACCCCTGTGTTTCGATCGTACCTTACACACAGAAACTGTGCGGTAACACAAACTACCTTGTACATCCGCGCTACATCATGCAATGTGCGTTACAGTAGCTCTCTGGCAGTGGCAGTGGGACTGCATTGTTTTGGGGCCAGATCACAGCACGTGACAAAATCAGCAAATTACGACACGACTCGCATTATAAACAGAAAATTGTCACATCAGTCGTACCCACAGATGCCGACGGGCTCCGTCTTGTGTTCGTCGTACTGTTTGTCGGTTGTGCGGGACTGCAAAGTTTCGTTGAATTTGTTCCTAGTGTACGATAACAGGTCTTGATGGGACCGGGGATTTCGGCAATACTACGTATAAGAGCCAAGTTTACGTTCCAGTTTGTTTGTAATTGCTATGTAACTTTCGTGCGTAATTCACGAAGTTATCAGTGAGAGGGTGGCGTGAAAATTCCTTACACTTTTAGTGCCTCAACCACCATCTTTACTCACAGGAACCGCCACGAGTACATATGTTATGTCGTCAGGCGAAATTATACGTAAACGTGTTGTCAGATGTAGGGACCAGATGATGGCAGTATCTGCTGACTTAAAGCTAACTCGATGTAGCTCAGTGCCTCTCGAGAACCTGACGGTGCACAGCTAATCAAGAAATTCCCAGCATCTTATGATTCCCGAAATTTCATTACTGCATTCACAACCGCTCGCCATTTGACCCTGTCCTGCGCCAAATCAATCTAGTCCATGACCTCTTCCAACTTCCTGAATATCCGTTTTAATATTTCCCTCCCATCTACGTCTAGGTTTTCCAAGTGGAGTCTCTCTCTGCTGTCTCCCCACCGAAAGCCTGTATGATCCTGTTCTTTGTCCCATACATGTAACATGCCTATCCTACCTCATTTTGTTGATTTGATCACTCGAGGAATGTTTGTTGAGCAGATCATATCGTTAAGTTCCCCATTATGTAGTCTTATCCAGTCTCCCGTTACTTCACATTTCTTAGGTCCATATATCAGCTGTGTGGTGGAAACCGTTTCTTTTCTTGTTTGTGTTCAATTAACCATACTTTCTAAACTTTTATTTGAATAAGTTGTGTGTACTGATCTGACGTTAATCCGGGTTTAATTATAGTGTAAATAATAATAATAATAATAATAATAATAATAATAATGTACTGCGGGTAGTTTTGGTAGTTGCAAGTCTGAGTACGATTTTGTACTTCAAAACATAACAATTATATTTATATTATATTATATTATATTGTATTTGTATGTTAATATTATATTTGAGATCAAATATCATACACCATGTTAAGAATCCTCTAAAATTGTATAACAGGAGCTGTTTGAAGAATAATCTGCGTAACCCCCTTCCTCGAAAGGGCTTCCAACTTCCAAAATGTTGGTGTGGGAGAAATGGTAAAGATTGTAGAAGTAGTTACGTTTTACGTGATATTACGTAATTCTGAACTTGTTACCATATACCCCAAATACGACGAGAGTATAGGTTGTCACAGCGGTGGTGTTGAGGGGCCGAGTCATCTGCGATGTGACGCCGTGACCTCCAGCAATGTCTTCCCGTGAAATGATAGTTATATTATCCTTCGAAACGTCGGGAACCGCCTGCCTAACGACAGAAACAGCGTCACATCCCGGAAGACCAAAATCCTCAAATATTTATATTAACAGGAAAGAGAAACCGAATGGACATACAGCCAGGTGCGCCTGCGCGCGTTTCGTAAGAAATGTGCCAATGTCCAATGAACTTTAAACGACGCTTGTTCTCCGCATTATGTGATGGTGCAGTAATACTGTCAGAGTGTTAGCTAGAGTTGCTCAGTTTGTATAGTGACTGGGCGGGGGCTGGATGACTGGGGGAATTTGGGTTTTGCGGCCAGTAGGGAGGAATTTGTTTTTTTCTTGACCACAGTGTCCAGGCCGGGGTAAAGCGCCCACAATATCTCCGGCCTGGCCAGGGGCGTATCTGGGATGGGAAGGGGGAGTGGTGCTACCGCCCCGGGCACCAGAGTCCAAGGGGCGGCAAATGAACACAACTGATTTTCAGCGCCTAACATATAATAAATTATTGTAACGAAGACCAAACAATAAGAAATGCGAGTTTTTCTGTTAGGTACTGTCATTGTCTTTAAATCAACCTCCCGGCGCCAGAAAATTTAACTACATCACTGGCCAAAGCTCCTCAGAGGGAAGAGCACCCACGTCATGCAGGTGGCTCACCCTCACCAGTGCCGTTATTACCAATGTATGCAACCATGTATCAACTACGGCTTTCATTTTTATGATGTCATTAATAAAACACAGAAACAAAATTTCTACAGTCAGCAATATGTTTTAGAAAACGTTACATTTCCATCGGTCGACCACTGCACACACGCCCGGCGTACTAACGGCAGGAAGTGACTAACTTGAGTTTTTGGATGAAATACGGACCCTGTACATTTGTATTTCCTGTAGTAGTTACATTTTCTTTTTATTTTCAGAGGTTAGCATGGGTACGTTGGGCAGCGAAGAGATGGACATCACTTCTAGGGAGGTTTTGGAAGAGCTCAAGTGTCCGGTATGTTATAATTACATGACGCCACCCATTCCTATGTGTCAGAATGGTCACAACGTATGCAAAACCTGCAGGCAGAGAATTAACAAATGCCCAACTTGCAGACAGCAGTTCTCACAGTCCAGGTGCTGGCGTCTGGAGAATGTCATTCAGAAAATGAAGTTTCGTTGCCAGTATTATACGGAAGGGTGTGAGTTTGTCGGTCCTGCTCAAGTCATCACTTCCCATGAAGCCAACTGCCCTCACAGTCCATTCAACTGTCCGTTTTCAGTTGTGGTTACCAAAACCTTCTGCTGGAGCGGTCACATAAGTGGTATGTGGAGCCACATTTTGGACAAGCACACAGCCCTTGTTCTACCAGAAGCAGGGGAATTCACCTTCACAGTGGACTACAATGGACCTGAACCATTACACCGAGTATTGCACGTAAGGGGTGAAACTTTCTTCTTGGTATGCAGATTGATAAACATGGATCTGTATTGCTGCGTTCTGTATGTAGGTCCACAGGGAAGGGCATCCTGGTACAAATACTGGGTGGCAATTGCACCAAATGATGATTCTGGATATGTCACAGGGTACCTGCCAACTCAGTCATATTTTGTTAATGTAGAAACACTGTTCAGAAATGGGGTGTGTGCAGTTTTTCTATACGGGTTGTGGAATCGATGTCGTCGTGAATTGTCAAGCAATATAATATCCTTTAACGTAGAAATACAATTCAATTGATGGCACTACCTGCCCTTATATCACAAAGGTATTCAGTTGACATACTTATTTGTAGTTGTTACCATATTTAATCATGATTATTCTTTTCCATGCACAATCATTTTCACAGTGTTACGTGAAGGCCTATGTAAAACCTTGCGTTGATATTGCAAGAATCAAATATTGTAGTCCTTGTTTGTGTCTGTAGGGTCATTTGTTTTTATGCTGCTCTTTTAACATCTGTTGTTAGTATATCTTCCTTTAGTTCATATAATATGTAATCGTTCACAGTTGTAACAGATTTTCTGGGAACAAGAGGGAAAAACCTCAGACATCTTTGTGCCAATGTTACAAAATGACACACTGTTGCTGTTAAAAATTATTATTATTATTATTATTATTATTATTATTATTGGATCTGTGCAGTGTATGGAAGTGTGTTTCAACCCACATGTAGATCATCTTCAGACCAGTATATTATACAAATTAAATTACATTTGCACTAGTAAAATTACAGGTTTTTTTTTAAGTTTTCAGGTGATGTTTCTGTGCGACACCCGCATTGTGTGTTATTCAGTGAATAATAGAAAAGTGTAATTTAGTGTAACACAACTTTATTATATAAACAATTTATCACAACACAGCTGATATAAACAGTTCAATTGTTTATATAATAAAGTTGTGTTACACTAAATTATACTTTTATATTAATTACAGGTTGGTATTTTCAGATCTAAGTCCTCACTCAAACCGTAATGCATGCTGCACACCAGTATTACAGTTTTGCAGTCACTGAATTATGGAACTTGAAGTACCTTTATATGTCAGCAATGTGCATTCAATAAGGAATTGTTACTTTCCTGTTGAAGGTAGTGAAAGTGCACTTGCATAATTTATTTTAAATACTTTAAAAATTGCCCCTTTTTACATTGTATAATTTTCCAGTACTCCCTTTCCCAGCTTTTCTTTATAAAGTTTGTTGCAGGTTTTCAAATATTGTAGTGTATCCATTGGGATTTTTGTGTCATTTTCACCCTATAAAGCTACATAACAACAACAACTTGGCTGTATTCCTGTGCTGTCAGAACAGCTGAAGTTATCTTCCGTCCACAGTTGGCCACATTTACTTCAGTGTACTTCGTATTCTATTGCACATTATTATGACTAAGTTGATCTGTTGTTAAAGGTACGTACTTACTTATTTACGCCATGGAGGAGAATCATTTTTGGGAAGCTAAACGGTTCTCATCTAGTCAAGAAATTTCCCGCATTTTCTAGAACACGAAAGTTCATTACCGCATTCACAAGAGCCCGCCACCTGCCCTGTCCTGAACTACATTAGTACATGCCCTCATCCCACTTCCCAAAGATCCACCTTAATATAATCCTCCCATCTACCCCTGAGTCTTCCACGTGGTCTCTTTCCCTCATGCTTCCCCACCAAAACCCTCCATGCAACTCTTCTCTGCCATGCATGTTACATTCTCCGCAAATCCTTTTCGATTTTTCATCCGAATAATAAATGGTGAGGGGTGTACATCATTAAGTTCCTCATTATGTATCTTCTCAACTCCCCTGTTTCCTTGTCCGGCTTAGGCCTAAATATTCAAAGCACCCTATACTCAAACATCCTTAGCCAACATACTTCCCTTAATGTGAGCAACCAAGTTTTAAACCCATACAAAACAGCAGGCAAAATTAAGGTTATTGTATATGTCAGTCTTTATATTTTTGGATAGGAAATAGAAGACAAAAAATTTTGCACCGAATGATAGCAAGCATTCCCTGACTTCAATCTGCTTCTCTTTTATTTCTGAATATTATTTTGGTTAGTTAAGGTTGTTCCCAAATATTTGAACTGTTCCACAGTTTCAAAGGGACTACGTTCAATATTTATGTTTTGACCTCGTCCAGAATTTTGATATGATCATGTAATTACTTTTTATCAGCATTTACTTCTAAATCAGTCTCCTTACTAGCAAATAATAAAGCCTCCCTTTTTCGTTATAGTATGTACACTCGGCCCACTATATTATTGTCATCACCATGAACTTGAAACTGATGTGTACCATTTAATTTCAAGCCATTCTGATTTTCCCTCCCAATGGCGTACTGTACAGAAAAATTGAAAAACTATGGCGATAAATCATTTTCTTGTTTCCAAACCATTCTGAGCACGAAACAAGTCAAACAAATGTCTGCCTACCAGGACTTTGCTATACGTTTTCAAAACGAGCAATGCAACACATCAAAATCCAATTCACCTTGTGCCCAGCCTTCCATCATCGGAACAGAAGGAAAAATGTACGTTTCACACTATCTTTAAATAATATCCCACAGATTTTATCCTGATGAAATTTGGTCATGAAGTGTGTCGATTGTAGGGAAAGTGAAACCGTTTAGTGTTGCAGCTGCCTGCTTCAGGTTTAAAGAATAAACCAAGGGGAGAAAATATCAGTTCATAGGCAGTGCTTTTTGTAAGTTGAATACGGCATAACAAAGTGACTGTCTGTTATAATATTACGTACTGTGCACTAATTGTACCTTTGAAATCTGAAGTTCATCAATCTCTGGTATAAAAATTCAGGAAATACTTTGCAGGAAACACTTCGGCGGCGTTACAAAGACGAACTGGCAACTGTTTAGGGAAATCGTCGGTGTTGGGTTTGACAGTTGTGGAGGGTATTCTGAATGTTAAAGTGGGTGGTACAAGCATGTAGTAACTATCGTGCTG
>Ga0209628_10001815_pt1 | contig 14137 bp, 9 predicted proteins | sample TergutCu122P4_FD_187285 | JGI IMG/M metagenome (GOLD analysis project Ga0209628, IMG submission 187285) | Cubitermes ugandensis P4 segment gut microbial communities from Kakamega Forest, Kenya - Cu122 P4 (SPAdes) (version 2) | ecosystem: Host-associated > Arthropoda: Insects > Digestive system >...
ACACCAGATACCACGACAAACATTCTGACGCAACTGTTGCTTACCTCTGATTTACACGGGCACATTGAGAATCCAGCCTATTATTTCCGAAATGATAATTCGGCTGCACGGTCGTTGGATTTGCTGATGTGTGTGCAGGGATGGCGACGCTACAACATAGAAGAACTGACGAAAGGTCGCATTGCCCGACCGGAGACACCGATTGAAGTAGGCTCTGAAATATCGGGAACCGTCAAAAGAGTACTCATAGGAAAACCAACCGAAGAAATGGTAGTGACGTTAGTATCGACTAACGGCTATTACAACGTAACAAAAACAGATGAGGATGGATGTTTTTACCTGTATAGCGGTGACATGCCCGATAGTACACTTTTTTTTGTGAGCGTTATTCCCAGAAAAGGTATTACCCGCTTTGATCTGATCATCGATAAGGAAACATTTCCGGAAAAATCATTACTTTCTATGCCTCCGTCAGACATTGATAAGTTACAGTTTGCCAAATATGCCGACAAAGCCGAACAAAAATATATCCAAGAAAACGGTATTCGTACGCATATCTTACCGGAAATATCCATTATGGGGAAAAAAATATTGAAACACGAATATCTGTTACCCGATATGTCACTCAAATTACTTCCATCAGGTAGCATACTTTACTCCGCTGATATTAAAGAGAAATATAGGGGCGTTCCGAATGTAACAACCCTTGCATTAATGAATTCGAGATTTCGAATAGGTTATAAAGGTGGTCCGATAACATGGATTATCGATGGACTTGAAATTAGAAATGACAATAATAATCTTGGTTCAGGGATAACATCTAATCAGCCTGTAAATGTGGCTGACATTGATTATATGATTTTTTTTGGCGGCGGTTCTGTATTTATTGCTACCAAACGTGAATCAAATAAAACGACGACATCATTTCATATTAAAGCCTTGATGCCGTTGGGGTACCAGAAACCGGTTGAATTTTATGCGCCAAAATACGATACGCCGGAAAAACGGAATGCACCGATACCCGACTTACGTACCACCATTCATTGGCAACCGGTCGTACAGGTGGATAACAACGGAGAAGCGACCTTTGAGTTTTACACTGCCGATGATGATACCACCTATACCGTAGTTATCGAAGGTTTGACGGATGATGGACGGATTATCCTGCAGGAGGTGAAGATTGTGAATTGAGTTCTAAATCAAGTTACTCACATTTATAGAGTCGATGATTCGATTAATTCTGTTTGTATGATATTCATTTTTTCTATACTCCCTTGCATACCATGTATGGATTAAAAAAGGATTACCATTATGATCTTTCAATATGGTTGAAATACCGTCTTCATGTGTTTCGCCATTCAAATATAAAACAATAAAATTTTGACTTAACCAAATAAAGAATGGATAGTATGGTTCAAAACAGTCATATGAATAAGGTGACCGTATCAAATGAAAAGGAGTGTTTTTCTCATATTCCTTTTTGTGTTCACAATAGGAATGTATTACTCGATAAGAAAAATAATTTTTAATTTTCTTTGTATGAAAAATATTAAAAAAAGGATTTGCAACCAATGGATTATGCATTCTAATAGGTAGTACGCCTCCATCAGGAAATCCACAAACATCAATTTCATTAATAATACAATATTCAACAAGTTCTTCGAGTATACAGTTATCGATGATAAATGCATCTTCATCAATATTAATTATGTAATCAGCATCACTTTGTAATATCTCATATAAGTAACCTTCTGCAGTTTTAAGCTCAAGTCTAATTCTTTCAAATGGCAAAAATATACTTGATTGTGATATATGATATAAATCATCGCACATAGAACGTGTTACTATTTTTACTTTATAATCGTGCAAATTAATTTTCCCTCCGTATAAATTCATAACTTTATGATGATTCATTTGTCGTTGACTTTGTTTGCTTTTGCCGTTTCTGACGAATAATATCGCGACAGAAATTCGTAAATCACTAATTCGTGCATTCGGTTTTTTGTCCTGAACCATCGGTTCATGCTCATATGAATCAAACTTGATAGCAAGGTCTTCAACGGGACTTCAAGCTCGCTTGCTTTCTCAGTTGAAATTAATTGGTTAGCAACCGGAACAATTAACTTTTGGCGAGCTTTTATACTTTCCATCGTATCAGAGGTTTCATTTTCCCACATCATGGCGTTTTCAATCTCCTTTCGATAGGCGCGACATTTATCGTTTAACTGCTTAGACACCTGATGGCGCGTAAAACCGAATTCCTTTTTGCAGTTTTCGGCCATCTCATTTAAAAATTCTTTCCTTTGAATCAGGTCAAATGAGAAAGCAGACAGGAAACTGTCAATCAAAGCCAATGCCAATTTCCATCGCTGTTGGTCAGGGTTTGTTTCATTCAATTGATTCAACAGTTGTATAATACAAGCGCTGTCAATGAAAAATAAATCCTCAATGAATGAAATCGTGTTTGAGCCGTAACGTTCCATTTCCCGATGATAGGTGTCACACTGTATGTTCCATACAAGTCCGGTGTTGATAACCTGAAAGAAAGTTTCATAAAAACGATGGAAAACGAAGTTGAAATTCTGCGTTTCCTTCAGATGAAGCCGTAACCGGATATGAAAATCTGGATCAGAATAACGGATGAAGAACCATTTGTCGATGATGTCATTTTTCAACATGTCAGCAATGTAATCATTCAACTCGTTTTTTAGAATCGTATCGGCGGTATTTGTGCCTGTGTACAACTTAAAATAGACCCATTCACTACCTGGAATAAATGACCTGTTTTCCATACTTTTTCTATAACGATCTTACAGTCTTACGATCTTATGATCTTACGGTCTATAAAACGCAAAAATAAACTCATTGGTGAATACGCCCTCCGGCCCGTGAACAACGGCAGTTGTTGGATCAAACAGAAATTCTTCCAAACGGAATATCTGACGATTTTTAACTACCGACAGCCATGATCGGATACTGAGCGGATTATTCAAATCAATGTACAACTCGTTGTCGCCATCGGCTAATAGGATTTTTTCAGGAATAATTCTCCCTTCACGCCATTCTTTTACTTTTTCTAAAAGTTCGTTTTCGTTCTTCATTCCGGCAAACGGTTGTATCTCCTTTTCACGAACAGTCCAGCGGGCTTGCGACAGGATACAGTTTTTATACACCACACGGGGTGAATAGTCAAACTGCTGAGATTCGTTCCAGTTGAACCACAAGCCGCCGCGTCCGTTCTGATGTTGCAGGTCGCACAGAAAATGATATACAGGCATCGAAAGATGGCCACTATAATTGTGCGCCGTACTCATTCTGGGGATAATTTCTTTGTTCAATCGTTTAGAACGTAAAACGACACGATTGTTTTTCACGGAAACAAACAAATCGTCAGGGCTTATAACAAATTCACAGGAAACATTTGGTTTTGCAAGGTAAGGAATTTCATATGAACGCAGAACCGGTCGAAGTAAAATATTGCCGAGTCGGGATTCAGGCAGATGCACAATCTCTGCAAATATGGCATCAGGATTCATTTTTGCTTCTTTTTCGGTAATGGCAATCGTGTGTTTCAAAATCTGTTCGTCCAAATGACAAAACCGTCCCATGAAATTGGCCGCGCTGGAGCCGCTGACTGACTGAAGGTAAAATAAGCGTCCCTGCTCATCATCCTGCAAAATCTGGCACATGACCGATAAGGAAGGCGGTAAATCATCCCATTTCGCTTCAACGCCTTTCACGTCATCATCCGACAGTTCAATGACTTTTTTGAACGACGGTTGATAGCGCTGTGAAAGGATAGACGGGATGGAAGGTTGTGAAACATTGGGTTGTGCGATTCCACGGGGCATCGCCAAATCGTCAACCAACGGACTGATATCGCTCGAACCTTTTCCCATATATCCAATACCCAATTCATTGTCCAATACAAAAAGCAAGGGCATTTCACGATCTTCATATCTCCTTGAAAAATTATCCTTGAATTGAGATAAAGTGGTTCTCATTCCAAAAGCGTTAATCTTATTGAGAAAAGCCAATGCTTGTTTGATGTCCTTAATCATATTCCGGCTGACGGTAGCCTGTTGTACCGGTTTGAACATATCTGCCTGAAACAGGTATTTAATATCGGTCGTTATTTTTGTTTTTTCAATAGTTTTGACGATTTCAGGATAGATGGCTCCGGTTGTGCCGATGGATTGGGAGTCGATATCATTTAAGTTATTTTCAATTTCGGATAACAGATCAATAATTTCTCTGTCCGGACTTGTTAATGTTTTTAAGGTGTTTAACAGCGTGTTCAGTGGTCGAGCATCTGAGACTGCCGGCTCCAATTCACTAACTAAAACCTGAATATCGATCAATTCATGGATGAATCCTTTAGCTTCTTCTAACGTTATTTCGTCGTCGACAAGTGATGAGACTAATTCCGAAAACAGTGCGCCATTCCTGACTGAGGATAAGACCAGTGACAGATAGTCTGATAGTTCCACTTCTGAGATCCGGTGGGCGCGTACCGTTCCGTAAACACATTCTACATATCGAAGGTGATTCCCCACCGGATATATACTTCGATTGGGGTAAAAACGCAACTGTTCGCGTATGTTTTTGTTTCGTTCTAACTTTAGTATCAATGAACAGATGTAGTTCATATCTAATCGTGTCGAGCGTTTATAGTCTTTTTGTGGAACTAATTGAATCATTGTACGCTCACTGACTGTTCCTACTGAGCAGCCCGCAAACAGTCCAAAGGGCGTGGGACGGGTACAGGCGCGTTGAAAATAACGGTAAGCGGAATACAACGCTTTATCTTCACCCTTTTCAATACTCTCGTTCAGGTCGGCAGTCGCTATTTGCAGCATCTCCTTGAAAACTGGCGCTTGCTGCTTATTCCCAAAATCCTGCAAAGCTGAAAAAGGAAAATAAGGCGTGCGGAACAAAAAAGAATCTAATGATTGATACATAATGTTTTATTTTATTTTCCTTCATTTATCAATTCAATTGCTCGTTCTAACAGTTCATCTCTGCCTTCTCTGATACCTTGAATAGTCGGCTCGACCCATACATCCGGAATGATACCAACGCGTTGCGTTCCTGTTCCATCAGGATAGTAAATACCAATCCCCGAAATTGATGATTGCAATCCGCCCGGAAGAGTAAAAAATGAAATATCTCCGTCAGTCCCAGCAGTTGTACTTCCAATAATTGTAGTATTAATGCCTGATCGAAAAGCCATCGCTGTAAATTCAGCTTGACTTTGAGTAATTTCATTGACAATGACTATTAATTTACCATTATATGTTTCGCCGGTAAATGGGATGATGCCTCCATCAGTAAATGTAAATTCGCCGGGATTTGTTGTATTACTACGTGTTACTTTAAAAAATGAAGTGGGTTTTGAAACAAAATATGAACCTAAAACATACGGTACGAAATCATTGGGATAGTTACGGATATCTATGATAATTCCTTTTGTGTTTTTAAAAGTATTTTTAATTTCAGAAACATTTTCTGATGTAATTGATGCTAATGTGATATAGCCAATCCTATCATTCAAAAATCTGTAACATTTTTCATTTGGATTTACTTTGTACCACGAGTAAAAATTAAGCTCTGTCTTACGATAAAGAGGTATGGTTTTTTGTCCTGACTGTTCAGAGGATAAAAAAGTAACATTGAGACTATTATTTGTAGAACGCAATAAGTCAAAAGACATGTCTCGTAATTGAGATGCTTCATTCGAAGCAGGATAAAGATTTTTTCTGCTTTCTATGATTGATTCTATCGATTCTCCATTGATATGAGTAATAATATCGCCAACCTCTATTCCAATGGATTCTTTTAACTTTGGGTTATAATAATCAGTAACAACCCATTTCCCCTCAACAAACCATATCCGAAAAGGTGCAAAGTAAGGTCCTCTCAATTTTTCAATTTCAGGACGAATACTAAAAGTAGCGTGAGAATCATTTATTTCGCCAATCAGTTGGAATGTTGCTAATTCGTATTCTAATTTATTATTGGCCGAAACAAACAAGGGGATATATTCATGAAGAATATTGTCCCAATTTTTATCCGTTAGATACTTGTAAGGGAAAAAATAGTGTATAATGTTCCAATATCTGAAAAGAGCCAATAAACGAAAACCAGCATCAGGATGGTAAAAATTATGCGGACTTTCATGTGAGAATATAATTTGACCTATAGAGTTTGATTGAAAATAATAATGTCCCCATTGATGTCTGTTTTGATATATTTCCTTGAGTATTATTTTTAGGGTATTTTCCATGTTGCTATTTTCAACCCATAAAAGATTGGGCTTAATATAAGCGTCAGAAGGCGTTTCCGTGCATGTTTTACAGGTTGGAACTTTCCCTAATTTATTGATCCAGTCTAAAATAACCTTGTCTCTTTCTCCCGCATTATTTACAAGTAAATACTTTGGCAGAACGCGGAATAAATCATAATCCCAATTAAATTTTCCTTCTCCCACTTCGGGATGATGATACTTAAGAAAACCCCAAATTTTGCATAATAATTCCAAATCAAAAATTAATTGATCATTAAGATTCGGGAAAACTACGTCAGATCCATTGTCAAATTCCTTGTCCTTCTCTGCTGGATAACCTTCACCAAGGACATATTCAACGTTTGGTTCACCTTCCCTACAACTTGATAATAGCAGAATAGGAACTAAAAAAAACAGCGAAAAACTAATCTTTTTTATCATAATTTATGAAGTTGCAAATTTAATACGTTTTTAGCCTTCTGTCCTATCGATATTTAGGTACATATGGCAAATCAAAAGTTACAAACCATCCTTTTTTTCAGCGATACTAATATCGCAATGGCTTGCTAATATTTCTAACATCTATTTTCGTTCATTGATTGCTATGACAATTAATCATAAATAATTCGAGATTATTACTGACTCATTCTCTTTCATTTAACGATTTAAACAAAAATGTCAAGAGATTTTTTTCAATCTCTTGACATTTTCTGAAAATGTCCTAACATGGATAACATGTATATTGACATGTTACACAGGTATAAAAACCAGGACAAGTTGCAACCCCTTCGCAAGTAGGGTTACATGTATCGCAAGAAGGAGCACAAGAAGGGTTACAAGAAGGGCTACAAGTAGCGCCACAAGTAGCACCACATGAAGGAAGACATGTTTCATAGCAAGAGCCACCGCAAGTAACAGGACAAGTAGCAGCGCAAGTAGCGCCACATGAAGGAGCACATGTGGGATCGCAAGAATAACCTTCATTGGTAGGACATGTACATGAACCACCTACGCATGTAATGGCACAAGTATAAGCACAAGTATAAGCACAAGTGGGGTAATCAGGATAAGTCACACACTGTGGGCCATCGTCTGTTCGGGTACAAGGATCACGGCAAGTCCAATCATTTATTGAATCGTTCCTGCCTGCATCTACGACACTTACCTGAGGGTTCGTCAAACTCGAAATTGTCTTTTTCGAGACAGTTAATTGTGATTTCTTCTTTTTCTCTTCCATAAGCAATAATTTTAAAATTTTAATTCTATTTCTAAAAACTGTTTATCTTAATAAAAACATTTCATCCCAATGTTGATGGTCATCCACCAAGTAAGACAACAGGACAAGGCCAATTCCGGCTATACCGGATAAAAGAGAATAATCACATTTCATGCCGTCTTTTTCTAATGCCTTATAACCAACCAAGCCGTCTTCATAGCGGGAAAAATGTAAGGTCTGATCTATCCAAAACGATGTGGCTTCCTTATATTCCTCACGATGCGTTTCTAAAAACATCCGTCGAAAGATCATCGCAATTCCGGCGCTTCCGTGACAAATACCGGCATCATTGACAAATGTTTCGTTATGTTGTCGGCGTCGGGTGGATTGAAGGAGAATTTCATGACCCTTTTCTTCCCACGAGCTGTTATCTAAAGCCTTACCCGCTTGTATTAATGCTAATCCAATGCCCAAGTCGCCGTAGCACCATCCCATGCGGCTTTTGGATACAGGATTTTGAGTGTTAATTTGAATATAACTCGGAAAGTATGAACCGAATTGGGTATAATCCTTTTGGTTAGCAAACACAAAATTTACGGAACCTGTCAATAACTCCCGCACTTGATCATTGATGATGCCGTTTCGGATTGCCCGAGATAAGAAAATCAGGATGCTGGAAATGCCGTGCGATAATGCAAGGTTATATCCAATGATGTTATCTTCGGAATTGACGACCGACTTCCATTTAAAAATGTTATTTGTGGTATCTTTCTCTGCCGTACGGTACAAGAAGTCGACAATCTCTTGAATATATTCGGGGTTGGTTTTCCGTTTCAAAAAATACAACCCGACACCCATCGCGCCATGCATGAAATCGAAATTTTGTCGCTGGATATCCTGTCGCATACGGAAGATCAAATAGTTCTCTAAAAATGGTCGAATTTCGCTGACATCCATGCCGATGACCTCATCCTCATCTAAACAATCTAATAAGTATAATATCCCGGAATGACCGGAACAAAACGTATGTAATTTTTCCCGTACCGCAAACTGCTGCAATAGGCGATCGGCATATTTTTCCGCCAATATCGAATGGTCTTCGTTTTGAGAATATCGCGCATAGTAAAGTAGAAACAATAAGAACCCGAATTCGCCGGAATACAACCCAAACGTGTCTTCAGGCGCTTTTTCAACCTTCGAGAAAAGACATTCTGCGATGAGGTCAACTTTTTGCTGGATTATTGCTTCCATCTTCTCTTATCATTTGGCGCGAAAAATATTTTCTTTTTCTATAATAAAAAAATATTTCGTGTTAAACTTTCTTAAAAAATCAACAAAATCATTTTTTTGTCTGATATTCAGTTGTTTATTTAATAGTGCTCCCATAGCTTCACTGCTTTCCGGATAATCCGGCCATCCGTTGTCAAACCTTCGATAACAACCGTATAGGAGGTGTTCTCATCAGCCGTATAAAACTCAAAGGTCGCTTCTCCCGAACTGTCTACCTGTACGACCGGTTGCCAGTGGATGGTGGTGCGCAGGTCGGCAATTGGCGCATCGCGTTTTTCCGGCGTATCGTATTTCGGCGCATAAAATTCAACCGGTTTTTGGTATCCTAACGGTGTAAGGCTTTTGGCGTGAAAGGATGGCGTCGGTCTGTTGGTGACGCCTGTACCTCTCTTTGTATCGATAACAATGACACCTCCAGAACCCATTATTCCAAAAATAGCTGCATCCGGACCAGTTAATAAAGCAATTTGAGCAATGTCCATCACCATAAGACCTGCCGGTGAAGAAGGATATACGCCGTCGATAACCCATAAAGGGCCGGCATCGGCATACAAACTGTTGGGGACGCGAACAAAATTACGAAAAGCCGGTAAAAAGCTTAGAAGCTGTTCCAAATTACTGAAGTTTTTGTATTTTTCTTCAAGATCCTGCTCATTGATCACTTTGAATTGAGAAAGAAAGACCGGATGGTAATAGGGTGATTCTTTGTAAACTCTCTTCTTAGTAGCTGTTACGGCAACTTCCGGCAAATTATACGTGCGCATCCCATGTTCATTGATGTATTGCTGTTCGGCTTTGTCGACGTACTTCGTAAATTGTTGTTTCTCAATTTCAACGGCAAACGGCACAGAAGCGGATGTCCATCGTGGAAAAGTTTCTTCATCAATAAATAATTCCATACGGGTCATCCCTTTCTTGGGTATGGCAGCTACAATGTAACGGATACTGTCGGGTAAATCGCCACTGTTCATATAAAAACGACCGTCCTTATCGGTTTTCGTCGCGTTGAAATAGCCGGATTCGGACAGTAAGGTGACCGCAATGTTTTCGACGGATTTACCAAGCAGGAGACTTTTGACTGTCCCCGCGATTTCGGCGCCGGCTTCAATGGGCATGGTGGGACGGGCATAGCGGCCTAACGCCAACTCCGCTATGTTATAACGTCGCCAACCTTGTGTCAGCATCAATAAATCCAATGCAAAGATCGACGTGTTTTCGTTCTGAAAATAATAGGCCGGGTTTTCAATGTGACTGCGCAGATCGGAGGAGAGCAGGAGATGGGTTAAAATATGGGATGTGGAATCTGGTGTTACCGCCTTGTCGGAAGTGACCGAAACCGAAAAACTGCCCATAGCAGGTTCGCCGTCACTGTCGGTAACGGTTACCGTATTTTTTACCAAAGACCGGTATACAAAATGTTTGCTGTCGTTCCGGTAGTTGACTAATGCCTGATCGGGATTGTGGATAAATATTAACCGCTCGCTTACCGGATGCATCCCGGAGTCAAACAGGATGAAGTGAAGGACGCCTGAAGGAAATTTTTCCTTCTGAAATACAGAGATATTGCTGTTTTGATCCCAAACCGTCGTTAACTGCTCCACACCGCGGGTATGAGCAAACAGGTATAGTTTTTCGTTTTGGACAGCTTCTGCCGGTTGCTCGACTTTGACATAAATTTTGTCCCGCGATGAACTTATGGACAACGCATATCCTTTATCGAGTGCCGCAGGCAGGTCGAAGCGTTTCGATTGTCCCTGTTCATTTTCACAAACCGCGTAATACGTTTTGTTCTTTTCGGATTGGTGTAAGAAAACACCCATGCCGAGATGTGTTGTCTCCATTGTCCGGATTTTGTTCCCGTCCTGATCATAGATGACACCTGAAACGGGCGTTGCCTGACCGTTGGATTTCATCGCCTTGAAAGCCACTTTGCAGAAGGTGCCTTGCATCAGTGAACCGCCCTCCGGATAAAAGGTGACATCGAAATCGTCGTCTGGCGTCGGGACAGGGATGTATTTGCCATAACGGTTTTTTCCCACCGATGCTTCCAAAAGGATAACCCTTTTGCGGGAAGTATGGGGTAAATCGAAACGGAAACGGGCGGTACCATTCTCTTCTACATTTATTTTCATCGGTTTGCCTTCGTTTACCGTGACCCTGACCGCTTGCGGAGCAAACGAGACGAACGCGCCTGTCAAATCGATCTGTGAAAAACGGAGGATAGCGTCTATCCGCTCCCGTCGCCTTTCGGTCGAAAATTCAAATTCTTCGGTGAGATGTACCGAACGGGATAGCGGATCGCCAATGCGTACGGTTTTCGTAAAAAAGTAATTGTCATCCTGACTGCGCATATAGTGGGTGTAAGCGCGCAGGGTATAATCGCCTTCAGGGATCGTATCAGGGATGTGCAGATGGCCATGATAAGCGCCACCCTCCTCAAGTATCTTTATGCGGGTAACGATCGAATCTAACGGATTAACCAATTCGACATACACATACCGGCTGGCTGAGACAGGCGCATGGGTAGCGGCATCGGCCATATGCGCCCTGAACCAAATTCGCTCGCCGGAGATATAATACGGTTTATCGGTGTGCACGTATATCTTCTCCTGCGGAAAAATAGCCAACTGATTCTCAAACAGAGCAGCCAAGTTCGTGGTTGGACTTATAATACGATTAGTGGATGCCGATAGATCATCAGTAAACACATATTCCGATGGAAGCATGTATCCCATGCGTTGATTGCCCATATGTCCGGTTAAACCGATATAGTCCCACTTATCAACTACTCCATTTCTGTCGATTGAATATGTGTCGGTAAAAAAATGGATGTTTGAATAATGACCGGCGTGATCTTCCACAAAAACAGAGCCCAAAACAGGGTACTTGAATGTGTCGTTTTGTCCAAAGTTTATGGAGTATTCTTCAGGCGATTTTATCTGAACAAACGTCTCTGAACCATTGTCTTTGATATCGAAATAATGATCAAGGTCGGTTATTATTTTTTTGTTACGATTATATAAGCTGTGATTTGATAAATTTAAGGTACGATTAGCTAAGTTTTTAAAAAAGTAATTCGCTGAACTTTTATAGACCTCATCCCTTCTTTTCTTTACAACCAAATTTTCGGGTGACAGGTCTGTGAAAAAGGCATGAAATCGCATCAAACAGTTGGCTACATTTTCTGCTTTAATAGAACGTTTATTGATATAGCTTATCTTAAAATCCGTTAACATGCAATAGATATCGTAACCTAAATACTTGTTTTCGATAGAGAGCGGTTGCTCGCTTTTGGCAGATAGTGTCTTTTCTGTCTCATTATAATACAGATAAATGTCCTCTTTGTTCCGTATATTACAGAATAACCGGCCATTATTATTGCCAAAGAATTGCTGTTCAAACGCTTTTAACAGTTGTTTGCGTGTATAATGCCCTGCTTTTGGAACTACAACCACTTCGTCCATATCTACAGCTTTTTCATCCAACCAGACGATATCCGGTTCTTTGTCGAATGGATGATTAATGACAGCCAGATTGTATGACATGTGGCTGATAATCAATTTTGTATTTATCCGGTTCGGTACATTAATCCGGTATTCGCCCGAATCATTAGTAACCGAACCATATGAAGAACCATTCAAATATACCTGAGCATTTTCAACTGGCAAGCCTGAGGTCTTGTCGAAAACCTTTCCTCTTATAACTTCTTGAGCGTTGAGGTCATAGCAAGCATAACAAAGAAAGAGTAATATGAGATGTATTAAGTGATTATTCATGTATTCCAAAGTTTTTTAGTATTGCGTTGAGGTCAACTTTTTGCTGGATGATCGGTTCCATTTTCTCTTGTCATTTGGCGACAAAAATAGTTTCTTTTTCTGTAATAAAAAAATTTTCTTGTTAATCGTGCGCATTTCAAATTGTCGCATGAAAAAATCGAGGCACAGAGCCGACCGGTATAATTCCATCTGCTACGTGCATTTCAAATTGTCGCATGAAAAAATCCCATAGGGATTACCGCTCGGTAGAATAGATATTCGCATCCCTCCCTGCATGCCGTCAGGTATGCAACCATTAAGGATGCATACCTGACGGCATGCAGGTGTTTGTGGAATCGCATTTTCTACCAAGCGATGCATGCCTACGGCATGCAGGAAAATAAAAACGACAATTTGAAATGCACCCAGTTAATGTTTATCAAAACAATTCCATTTTAGTGTTCCCCATAGAATCAATGCCCAACTGATCATCAGCCATATGTCGTATGAGATTGCAGTGATCGATGACCCGTTCAAGAAAGAAACGCATGAAATCTACTTGGTTGAGAAAACGGTTGAGGTGGACGAGGTGGCAGTGGTAGCCAAAGCCGGACGTTATACACGCCAGCAACGACTGAAAGCGTTTAAACAGCAATTTATCGGTGACCCTTTAGCTCTGAAATATTGCAAGATACAGAATGAAGACGATATCTTTCTGTATTATAATGAAGCCACGCGAACGCTAACGGCAGCCAGCGAACAGCCGATCATCGTCGAAAATGACTACTTGGGTTACCGGATTCATTTCACCTTGTCCGATTTTAAGATCAGCTTGAAAATCCTTCTTCCTATTTCCGGGATGACCAATCGTCGGCTTGGGCATTGGATTTGCTGATGCTTACGCAAGGCTGGCGCCGATACAACATCGCTGAACTCGTACAAGGCCGTTTCACCCATCCCTCCATGCCTATTAAGGCGGGCGCTGAAATCTCAGGAACCGTAAAAAGCGTTCTTTGTGAAAGCTGATCCTCTTGGCGTTGCATCGTTTGAGTTTTACACCGCCGACGAACAGACTTCCTATACGATGGTCATCGAAGGCCTGACCGCCGACGGAAAAATCATTCATCGAAAAAAAACGCTTTGGGCAAAGGAATAATAAAATCATGTTCCGATAATCATGTCACCCTGTCGGGGTTGGTCGACCGCAAGGGTCGCCCCTGCGACATCCCCCATAACATCCCCCTGCCCCCTTCAAAGGGGGAATTGGCTACCAGCTACCTCTACCAATATTTCGTCCCTACGGGACGGTGTGGGTAGGGAATGGAAATCATTTTCTACCACTATTCCATCCCTACGGGACGGCGTAGAGGTGGTGATGATACGTTTTTTACCTATATTCTTTCCTTACGGGACATTGATGCGACAATTTGTCTACTCGATCAGAAAAATTGGAAATGAAGGGGAATCTCAAAAAAAGTATTATCTTCGCAGTGATAATAGAGAGGTTATGAAACGGAAGGTGATACGTATACTGTTGATAATTATCGCTTTAATAACGATTGCGGCGGTAATTGCTTATTTTATTTTTGA
>Ga0209628_10001817_pt1 | contig 14134 bp, 15 predicted proteins | sample TergutCu122P4_FD_187285 | JGI IMG/M metagenome (GOLD analysis project Ga0209628, IMG submission 187285) | Cubitermes ugandensis P4 segment gut microbial communities from Kakamega Forest, Kenya - Cu122 P4 (SPAdes) (version 2) | ecosystem: Host-associated > Arthropoda: Insects > Digestive system...
GGTCGAGCGCCATGATGCCGGCTTCGCAGGACGCACCGAAACCCACAACATGGCGCCCACGCTGCGGTTGGCCAGCGGCGTGGTACGCAACACGCTGTTCTCGGCAACCGACGACGCGAACGTTCCTGACACCGTGGCGAGCCAATTGGTCGACATTTTCTCCGGCGACGTCGATTTCCGGTCGCTGTCCAAGGACGCCCGTTTCGCGGTGGCCTATGAAAGCTTCGAGGCCGATGGACAGCCCCTGCGGGCCGGCCGCGTGCTGTCGGCCGAATTCGAAAGCAACGGCAAAGTCCATCAGGCCATGTGGTTTCAGGAGCCGGGCCGCAAAGGAGGCTACTACCGCCTCAATGGCGACAGCCTGCAGCGTGCCTATCTGCGTTCGCCGGTCCAGTATTCGCGTGTTTCGAGCGGTTTCGCGATGCGCATGCATCCGATCTTCAATGATCGGCGCCAGCACAACGGCGTCGATTTTGCCGCGGTCACCGGCACCCCGGTGCGTACCATCGGTGACGGCAAGGTCGAATTCGCCGGTTGGCAAAAGGGCTACGGCAACGTCGTCACGATCTCGCACCGCAACAAGGAAAGCACGGTCTACGCGCACCTGAGCCGCATCGACGTCAAGCAAGGCCAGAGCGTAACCCAAGGCCAGTTCATCGGCGCGGTCGGCGCGACCGGTTGGGCCACCGGGCCGCACCTGCATTTCGAGTTCCGCATCAAGGGCGAATCCCACGATCCGATGGCTTACCTGCAGCAGGAAGGCAGCGCCACGACGGTGGCCGCCGCATCCCGTCCGGCTTTCGACCGCCAGGCACTCGCGGCGCGCACCGAGCTGGCGTCTGCGCTGTCGGTGGTCGAGGCGCGCAACACCAAATAAGCGATCGCAGTTCCTCGGGGAAGAGCCCGAATGGCTGAGCTTTTCATCGGCCTGATGTCTGGCACTTCGCTCGATGGCGTTGATGGCGTGCTCGCCGATTTCGCCGGCGGCCGTATCGCGGTACTCGCTCATGCAACGGCTTCTTTTCCCCTCGCGCTGCGGGCCGAATTTCTGGAACTGAACGAGCCTGGCGGACGCAACGAATTGCACCGCGCGGCGCTGGCCGGAAACGAACTGGCGCGCATTTACGCCACCGTCCTATCGCAACTGCTGCAACAGGCCGGCATCACCGCCGATGCGGTGCGGGCCGTGGGCGCGCACGGCCAGACCGTCCGGCACCGGCCGCTCGAATTTGACGCCACCGGCTACACGCTGCAGCTCAATAACCCGGCGCTCCTGGCGGAACTCGGCGGTATCGACGTCGTCGCCGATTTCCGCACACGCGACCTCGCGGCCGGCGGCCAAGGCGCGCCGTTGGTGCCGGCCTTTCACCATGCGCTGTTTTCGCGCCCCGGCGAAGCCGTTGCCATTCTCAATGTTGGAGGCATTGCGAACTTGAGTTTGCTGCCGGCGCAGCGCGACCCGCATGGGCAAATACTCGGCTTCGACTGCGGCCCCGGCAATGCGCTGATGGATTACTGGTGTCAGCATCATCTCGGCCGGCCCTTCGACGAAGATGGCCGCTGGGCTGCGACCGGGCAGGTACTACCCGCACTGCTGGCGCGGTTGCGTGCTGAATCGTATTTCGCCAAACCGCCGCCCAAAAGCACCGGCCGCGACCTGTTCAATCCGAACTGGCTTGCGGCTCACCTGGGCGCCGAGGCTCAGGCGGCGCCGCAAGACGTTCAGGCAACCCTGGCCGAACTCTCCGCACTGAGTTGCGCAGACGACTTGAAGCGCCACGGACCCGCCAGCCGATGCCTGATCGTGTGCGGCGGCGGCGCGCTGAACCGGCATCTGTTACGGCGTCTGCGTGCATTGTTGCCGGGGATCGCGGTCGAATCATCGGCTGCGCACGGCCTGCCGCCGCTCCAGGTGGAAGCCGCCGCTTTCGCCTGGCTCGCACGCGCAACGCTGCGCCGCGAGTCCGGTAATCTCCCGAGCGTGACGGGTGCGCGCGCCGCGCGTGTTCTCGGCGCGATCTACCCGGCCTAAACAAGAGTGAAGTTCACCCCCAGCCTCGCCCACTTCGTGTGGCTCTGACGGGCAGCCGCCAGAGGCGGCTGCTCTTCGGGCACGTCCAAGCCTGCGCAGGCAGGCTTGGAGCCGCGGCCCTCAGCCCCCTCTCCGGGGGCAATCCCAGTGGCCCGGCCAAGCCGGCTCCACGGGATTCCTGGCCTTGGCCGCGCCAGTTTCATGCGTCGCGGGTCGCGCGGTAGCGCGGTGGGCAACTGAGATATACGGCTGCCCTCAGGACGCAGGCGTTTCCACGGACGCCGCACCGCGGTCGTCGGGTGGCAGATTCCAGAAAATGATCGCCGAAGCCAGCGTCACGATACCCATGGTCGCGAAAGTGGCCTGAAACGTGTGCAGCGTGCCGAGACTCGGCGTGCCGCCGCCGGCGAATACGTCGGCAAATGCCGTGAGCACCGAGGCTGCCGCGGCCACGCCCATGCTCATCGCCAGCATCTGTACCATCGAAAACAGGCTGGAGCCGCTGCTGGCCAGGTTTGCGTCCAGATCGCGCAGCGTGATGGTGTTCATCGCGGTGAATTGCAACGAGTTGACGGCGCCGAAGAAAAACAATTGCAGCACACGCAGCGCGATGGGCTGTTCCGGCGTCATGAGGCTGAAGCTGGCGATCGTGAGTCCAACCAGCACGGTGTTGGATACCAGCACGCGGCGATAGCCCCAACGCCGGATCAGCGGCGTGGCCACGCGCTTCATCGCGATGCCCGCGATTGCGATCGGCAGCATCATCACGCCCGCCTGCGAGGGCGCGTAGCCCATCGACACCTGCAGCATCAACGGCACCAGGAACGGCATGCAACTGCTGCCCAGGCGGGAAAACAGGTTCCCGAGCAGTCCGATGTTCAGGGTCTGGATCTTGAATAGCGCCGGAGAAAAAAGCGGCGCGCTGACGCGGGCTGCGTGCAGCCAGTAGGCCACGATGCTGGCCAGCCCGAACACCAGCAGCACTAGCACACTGACTTGGCGAAGACCCAACTCCGCCATCCCGTCCAGCGCCAGCGAAGTTCCGACCATGCCGAACGCCAGCAGCGCATAGCCGGCCGCGTCCAGGCGATGGGGAACAGGGCTGCGCAGATCGGGCATGAAGCGCAGCGTGGCCAGGCAGCCGGCCAGCCCCACCGGTACGTTGATCAGGAAGATCCAGTGCCATGAGGCCCAATCCACCAGCCAGCCGCCCAGCGGCGGCCCCAGCAGCGGCCCGATCAATCCGGGAACCGCGACCAGGCTCATCGCGGGCAGAAATTCCTCGCGTGATACCGAACGCAGCAGCGCGATCCGGCCCACTGGCATCAGCAACGCGCCGCCCGCGCCCTGCACGACACGCGATGCGACCAGCATCGGCAGCGAAACCGACAGCGCGCACAGAATCGAACCGAGCACGAACAGCACGATCGCGGAAAAAAACACGCGCCGGGTGCCGAAGCGATCGGCCATCCAGCCGGAAATCGGGATCAGCATCGCCATCGTCAGCGAATAGGCCACCACCACCGATTGCATGCGCAATGGGCTTTCACCCAGGCTGTGGGCCATCGCGGGCAAGGCCGTGTTGACGATGGTGCTGTCCAGCGTCTGCATGAAGAAGCCAACGGCAATAAGCCACAGCAGGCTTTTGCGCACGGTGACCGGAGCTTGTGTCATGGGAGCGCAGCAAAAAGCCGCCAGCAGGCGGCTTCGTCAGAAGGGGCAATGCCGTGCGGCAAGTTCAGGCCGAGAAGCTCGAGCCGCAGCCGCAGGTGGTGGTGGCGTTCGGGTTCTTGATGACGAACTGCGCGCCTTGCAGGTCTTCCTTGTAGTCGATCTCGGCGCCAACCAAATATTGGTAGCTCATCGCATCGATCAGCAGCGAGACACCGTTCTTGGACATCATCGTGTCGTCCTCGTTGATGATCTCGTCGAAGGTAAAACCGTACTGGAAGCCTGAGCAGCCGCCGCCTTGCACGAACACGCGCAGCTTGAGGTCAGGGTTTCCTTCTTCCGCGATCAGATCGGCCACCTTTGCCGCCGCCGCGTCAGTGAAGACGAGTGGATCAGGCATGGTGGCCTGGACGTTTTCTGCAACCGCATTCATAGAACAAACTCCTTGATGCCGCATTCCCGCAGCCGGTAGATGGATAGATGCTAACGTATCCGACAAGCGGACTCATCTATCATTGCCGTTACCGCCGCAATTGGGAGCTTTCCCAAAGGGGATGGTTTTTTTCATGACTCCGATCAATTTACCGCCTACCGCTCTCGTCGAACTGCGTAACCTGCACTTCGGCTATGGCGCCCGCCCTATATTGAATGGCGTCAGCTTCAGCGTACCGCGCGGCAAGGTTACGGCGCTGATGGGGGCTTCGGGTGGCGGCAAAACGACGGTGCTGCGCCTGATCGGCCGCCAACTGCGCGCGCAGCAGGGCGAGGTGTTGTTCGAAGGCCAGGATATGGGCCAGCTCGATACGCCCGGCCTGTATGCGGCGCGGCGGCGCATGGGCATGCTGTTCCAGTTCGGCGCGCTGTTCACCGATATGAGCGTGTTCGACAACGTGGCTTTCCCCCTGCGCGAGCACACGGCCTTGCCCGAGACTCTGGTGCGCGACATCGTCCTGATGAAGCTTGACGCCGTCGGTCTTCGCGGGGCGCGCGACCTGATGCCCAGTGAAATTTCCGGCGGCATGGCGCGGCGCGTGGCGCTTGCGCGCGCGATCGCGCTCGATCCGGAACTGGTGATGTACGACGAGCCTTTCGCTGGGCTCGACCCGATTTCGCTGGGCACCTCGGCGCGGCTGATTCGCCGGCTCAACGATACGCTGGGCCTGACCAGCATCGTCGTCTCGCACGATCTTGACGAGACCTTCCGCATCGCTGACAAAGTCATCATCCTGGCCAATGGCGGCGTGGCCGCACAGGGCACCCCCGAAGAGGTGCGCGCCAGCAGCGATCCGCTGGTGCACCAGTTCGTCAATGCGCTGGCCGACGGGCCGGTGCAGTTCCACTATCCCGGCGTGCCGATCGAGGACGATTTCGGCCATGCCGGCGGAGGCCGCGCATGAAGGCGGCATATTCGAGGAGAGCGCGATGAGTTGGTGGAACCCTGCCGACCTCGGTTTTGCGGTGCGCTCCAAGCTGGCCGACCTGGGCCTGGGAGCGCGGCTGTTCCTGCGTCTGCTTGGGCCGGGGGCGCGCTGTCTGAAGCGGTTTTCTCTGGTGCGCGACCAGATTCATTTTCTGGGCAATTATTCGCTTGCGATCATCGCGGTATCGGGCCTGTTCGTCGGTTTCGTGCTGGGTCTGCAGGGTTATTACACGCTGCAGCGCTATGGTTCGGCCGATGCGCTGGGCCTGCTCGTGGCGCTGAGCCTGCTGCGCGAGCTCGGGCCGGTGGTCGCGGCGCTGCTGTTTGCGGGCCGGGCCGGCACTTCACTGACGGCGGAAATCGGCCTCATGAAGGCCGGCGAGCAATTGAGCGCGATGGAAATGATGGCGGTCGATCCGGTGGCGCGCATCCTTGCGCCGCGTTTCTGGGCAGGGGTCATCACGATGCCGATGCTGGCCGCCGTGTTCAGCGCCGTGGGTATATTCGGCGGCTGGGTGGTCGCGGTACCGATGCTCGGCCTGGATTCGGGTTCGTTCTGGGGACAGATGCGTGGAGGCGTTGATGTCTGGCAGGATTTGGGCAATGGCGTGATCAAGAGTATCGTGTTCGGTTTCACGGTCGCTTTCGTGGCGCTGCTGCAGGGCTACGAAGCACATCCGACGCCCGAGGGTGTTTCGCGCGCCACCACCCGCACCGTGGTGGTGGCTTCGCTTGCTGTGTTGGGCCTGGACTTCATGTTGACGGCCATGATGTTCAGCATCTAGGAGGAAGAAAAATGCAACGTTCACGCAACGACCTGTGGGTCGGTCTGTTCGTTTTGATTGGCGTGGCGGCACTGTTGGTTCTGGCGCTGCAGTCCGCCAATTTGCTGAGCCTAAACTTTCAGCGCAGCTACCGGTTGACGGCCCTTTTCGACAACATCGGCGGCCTCAAGCCCCAAGCGGCGGTGCGCAGCGCCGGCGTGGTGGTGGGGCGGGTCGAGTCGATCGTCTTCGACGACCGGACTTTTCAGGCCAGCGTGGCGCTGTCGTTGCAGAGCCGTTACCATTTCCCACGCGACAGTTCGTTCAAGATCATGACCAGCGGCCTGTTGGGCGAGCAGTACATCAGCGTGGAGCCTGGCGCTGATGAGAAGAATCTCGAGCCAGGTGATAGGGTCACGTCAACGCAGTCCGCGGTGGTGCTCGAAAACCTGATTGGCCAGTTTTTGTACGGCAAGGCGGCCGAGGGTGGCACGGCCAGCGATAAGAAATGAAATTCTCAATCTATTACGGCGAATCGAAAACAGCCGTCCTGGGCCGCTTGGTGCGGGCAGGCGCCGTGGTGGCCGTGCTGGCGTTGTTTGCCGGTTGCGCCACCGGTCCGACGGCGAATCCGGCCGATCCGCTGGAGCCGTTCAATCGCGGTGTCACGCGGTTCAACGACAACGTGGACCGTGCCGTGGCGCGGCCGGTCGCGAAGGCATACCAGAATGTGGTGCCGCAGATCGTGCGCACCGGCGTCAGCAATTTTTTCAACAATCTTGCGGATGTCTGGAACTTTGTCAACAGCGTGCTGCAATTGCGCGCCGAAGAGAGCGCCCAAACCTTCATGCGTGTCAATGTGAACACCATCTTTGGTTTGGGCGGCCTGCTCGATGTCGCGTCCGACCTGGGTATCCAGCGCCGGCCCAACGACTTCGGCATGACCTTGGCGCGATGGGGCATGCCGCCGGGGCCTTATCTGGTGCTGCCTTTGCTGGGGCCATCGACCGTGCGTGATGCGGCTGGGCTGCCGGTGGACTATATGGGCGGCCTGGTGTCGGAAGTCAACAATATTCCGGTGCGTAATTCGCTTTACGCCTTGCGCCTGGTCGATAAGCGCGCGGGCCTGTTCCAGGCTGAGGGTATGCTCGACAAAATGGCGATGGACAAGTATTCGTTCACGCGCGACGTGTTCCTGCAGTTTCGCCTGAACGCCGTGTATGACGGCAATCCGCCGGATACCGAATCGAAAGATACACCCGGTGATTGACCGGTATCGATGCAGGATCGATGCTTGCAGCCGTCACGGCGGTTGGCGGCTGGCGTCTGCGGTGATCTGAGCGCTTTTGCGCAATCGAAATTTTCGCTGCCGGCAAGGCTGGCGCGCTTTTTTATAGAGGATGGTTCGATGAATACATTTTTACAACGCCGTATTCTGGGCCGCATCGTGATGGCTGCGGCGCTTTTCGTGGGGCTGGCGGGTGCCTTGGTGCGCCCGGCGGTCGCGGCTGACGAGGCGCCCGATGCGCTGGTGCAGCGCCTGACCAGCGACGTGCTCGACACGATCAGGAACGACAAGTCGATCCGTGCCGGCGACGTTGACAAGATCATGCAACTGGTTGACGCCAAGATCATGCCCAATATCAATTTCCAGCGCATGACTTCCTCGGCCGTCGGTCCGGCCTGGCGCCGGGCTTCGCCCGAGCAGAAAAAGCGTCTGGAGGAAGAATTCAAGGGTCTGCTCGTGCGCACCTATGCCGGCGCCATCGACAAGGTGACGGACCAGGCCATCTCGATCAAGCCCATGCGCAATTTGCCGGACGACAAGGAAGTGCTGGTGCGCACCGAGGTGCGTGGCGGCGGTAATGGCAGCCAGCCGGTGCAGATCGACTACCGTCTCGAAAAATCGCCGGATGCTTCCGGTGGCTGGAAAATTTATAACCTGAACGTGATGGGCGTGTGGCTGGTCGATACGTACCGGACGCAGTTCGCGCAGGAGATCAACGCCAACGGCATTGATGGCCTGATCGACAAGCTGGTCACGCTCAACAAGAACAGCAGCGCAAACGCCAATGGCGGCGCCCAAAAATGAAACGGCAGGCGGCGCCATGACGCTCGCGCTGCCCGCTAAGCTCACCCATGCCGAGGCGGCGGCATGCCTGCGTCTGTTCCAGCAAGGGCTGGCCGGCCAGAGCGGCAGCACGGAGGTGGTCGATGCGAGTTCGCTCGTCGAATTCGATTCGGCGGCGATCGCGGTACTGCTCGAATGCCGGCGCGAGGCGATCGCGCTGGGGCGCGGCTTCGCGGTCAAGAACCTGCCGCCGAAGCTGCGAGAGCTGGCTGGCCTGTATGGCGTCGCCGGTCTGCTGCCCGCTGCGCTGTAACGCCGCACACGGCCCGAAAAGGCGCTTGCGCGGCCCCGAATAGATCCTAAACAGGCTCTAAAATCGCGGGCTCCCATCATGCCCGCCATCTCCTTTCAATCGGTCTCCAAGGTTTATCCGACCTCGCGCCAGCAGCGATCCCAAGGCAAGGACGGTTTGCGCGCGTTGGACAATGTGCGTTTCGACATTGAAGAAGGCGAGTTCTTCGGTTTGCTGGGCCCCAATGGCGCAGGCAAGACGACGCTGATCAGCATACTCGCCGGGTTGGCGCGGCCTACGGCCGGGGCCGTCACGGTGCACGGCTTCGACGTGCAGCGCCAGTACGCGCAGGCGCGCCGGCAGCTTGGCGTGGTGCCGCAGGAGCTGGTATTCGATCCCTTTTTCAACGTGCGCGAGACGCTGCGCCTGCAGTCGGGTTATTTCGGCATCCGTCACAACGACGACTGGATCGACGAATTGCTGTACAACCTGGGCTTGGCCGACAAGGCCAATGCCAACATGCGCCAGCTTTCGGGCGGCATGAAGCGCCGCGTGCTGGTTGCCCAGGCGCTGGTGCACAAGCCGCCGGTGATCGTGCTCGATGAGCCGACGGCGGGCGTTGACGTCGAATTGCGCCAGACGCTGTGGCAGTTCATCGCCAGGCTCAACAAGCAGGGCAGCACCGTGTTGCTGACCACGCATTACCTCGAAGAAGCCGAAGCCCTGTGCGGCCGTATCGCGATGCTCAAGCTCGGGCGCGTGATCGCGCTCAAGCGCACGAGCGAACTGCTGCAATCGGCCGGGAGCAATGTGCTGAGCTTCAAGACAGACGGTACGCTGCCCAGCGAGATCGCGCGGCATGCGCGCATTACCGGCCGCATCGTGCAGGTGCCCGCGCGCAACGCGCACGAGATTGAACAATTGCTTGCCGCGGTGCGCCAAGCCGGACTGAACGTGGAAGACGTGGAAATGCGCAAAGCTGATCTTGAAGACGTATTCATCGACCTGATGGCGGGCGAACAGACGCCGCCGGAGGTGGCGCGATGACCGGAGTCTGGAAATGATGGTCTGGGCGACTGGCTGGCGCGCTTTGCTGGCCAAGGAAGTATTGCGTTTCTGGAAGGTCGGCTTCCAGACCATCGCCGCGCCAGTACTCACTGCCGTGCTGTATCTGATGGTTTTCAGCCATGTGCTCGATCGGCACGTGACGGTCTATGGGTCGATCTCGTACACGGCCTTTCTGGTTCCCGGCCTGGTGATGATGAGTCTGTTGCAAAGCGCCTTCGCCAACAGCTCCTCGTCGCTGATCCAAAGCAAGATCATGGGCAGTCTCGTGTTCGTGCTGCTGACGCCCTTGTCGTACTGGGGCTGGTTCGGCGCTTACGTCGGGTCGTCGGCGCTGCGCGGGCTGGTGGTCGGGCTTGGCGTGTTCGCGGTCACGGTGTTTTTCGTGCAGCCCAGTTTCGTGGCGCCGGTGTGGATTGCCATCTTCGCGCTACTGGGTTCGGCCCTGCTCGGCACGCTGGGGTTGATCGCCGGACTGTGGGCCGAGAAGTTCGATCAGATGGCGGTATTTCAAAATTTTCTGGTCATGCCCATGACTTTTTTGTCAGGCGTGTTTTATTCGACGGGCTCGCTGCCTTCTTTTTGGCAGAAGATCAGTCACATGAACCCCTTCTTCTACATGATTGATGGTTTTCGCTACGGGTTTTTCGGCCTCAGCGACGTGTCGCCCTGGCTGAGCCTGGGCATCGTCGGGGGCGCCTGGCTTGCGGTGAGTGCGCTTGCGCTGTATTTGCTGCGTATCGGTTACAAGATCAGAGGGTGAATTCATGACTGCCGACCAACTCCAAACCATCATCGCCGCGGGCCTCGTCTGTGAACACATCGCGCTCGAAGGCGACGGCCGGCACTGGTTTGCCACCATCGTCTCCGCCGAGTTCGAGGGGATGCGGCCGATCCAGCGCCACCAGCGGGTATACAAAACCCTCGGCGAGAAAATGCACACCGACGAAGTGCACGCGCTGTCGATGAAAACGTATACCCCCGCCGAATGGGCCGCGCAGCAGTCTTAGAGGCTGCGCAACACACTGAGTTTCGATATGGAAAAACTCCTGATTCGCGGCGGGCGCCAGCTTCGCGGCGAGATTGCCGTTTCCGGCGCCAAGAACGCCGCCTTGCCCGAGTTGTGCGCGGCGCTGCTGACGCACGAGCCGGTCGTGCTGCACAACGTGCCGCGCCTGCAGGACGTGGCCACCATGCTCAAGCTGTTGCGCAATATGGGCGTGGCCGCCGAGCGTGACGACAACGGCACCGTCCAAGTGGATGCGGGCCGCCTGGACAAGCCCGAGGCGCCCTACGAATTGGTCAAAACCATGCGTGCTTCGGTCCTCGCACTGGGGCCGCTGCTGGCGCGCTGCGGCCACGCGCGGGTTTCATTGCCGGGCGGCTGCGCGATCGGGTCGCGGCCGGTTGATCAGCACATCAAGGGCCTGCAGGCGATGGGCGCCCGCATCGTGGTCGAACACGGCTACATGGTCGCCTCGATACCCGCGGGACGCACGCGGCTGCACGGTGCGCACATCACCACCGACATGGTCACCGTCACCGGCACGGAGAACTTTCTCATGGCTGCCGCGCTGGCCGAAGGCCAGACGCTGCTGGAGAACGCGGCGCAGGAGCCCGAAATCGTCGATCTGGCCGAGATGCTGATCGCGATGGGCGCAAAAATCGAAGGCCACGGCACCAGCCGCATCCGCATCGAAGGCGTGCCGCAATTGCACGGCTGCACGCACCGCGTGGTGTCCGACCGGATCGAGGCCGGCACCTTCCTGTGCGCCGTGGCGGCCACCGGCGGCGACGTGCTGCTGCGCCATGGCCGCGCCGATCACCTGGATGCCGTGATCGACAAGCTGCGCGAGGCCGGCGTGCAGGTGGCGGTGGTCGATGAGGGCATCCGCGTGCGGTCCGAGGGCCGTTTGAAGGCGCAGAGCTTTCGCACCACCGAATATCCGGGCTTTCCGACCGACATGCAGGCGCAGTTCATGGCGCTGAACGTGATCGCCGACGGCACGGCGACGGTGACCGAAACCATCTTCGAAAACCGCTTCATGCACGTCAACGAGATGCTGCGCCTGGGCGCGCGCATCCAGACCGACGGCAAGGTTGCGGTGGTCGAGGGCGTGCCGAGCCTGTCCGGGGCGAGCGTGATGGCGACCGATCTGCGCGCCTCGGCCAGTCTGGTGATCGCCGGCCTGGTGGCCGAGGGCCAGACGCTGATTGACCGCATCTATCACCTCGATCGCGGGTACGATCGCATGGAAGACAAGCTATGCGCGCTCGGTGCCGACATCGAGCGCGTCAAAGGGAGTGCGTACTGATGATCACCCTCGCGCTATCCAAGGGCCGCATCTTCGAAGAGACGATGCCGCTGCTGGCCGCCGCCGGCATCCAGGTGACTGAAGACCCGGAAAAATCGCGCAAGCTCATTCTTGCGACCACGCGGCCCGACGTGCGCGTGGTGCTGGTGCGCGCCTCCGACGTGCCAACCTACGTGCAGTACGGCGGCGCCGATCTCGGCGTGACGGGATTGGACGTGCTGCTCGAACACGGCAACCAGGGGCTGTACCAGCCGCTTGATCTGCGGATCGCCGCCTGCCGCCTGAGCGTTGCGGTGCACGCCGGCTACGACTACGCCTCGGCCGTGCGCCAGGGCTCGCGCATCAAGGTCGCGACCAAATACGTGGGCTTGGCGCGCGAATTCTTCGCCACCAAGGGCGTGCACGTGGACCTGATCAAGCTTTACGGCAGCATGGAACTCGCGCCGCTCACGGGCCTGGCCGACGCCATCGTGGACCTGGTTTCGACGGGCAACACGCTCAAGGCCAATCAACTGGTCGAGGTCGAGCGCATCATGGACATCAGTGCGCGTCTCGTCGTCAACCAGGCCGCGCTCAAGCTCAAGCGCGAACCGATCCGGCGCATCATCGAAGCGTTCGAATCGGCGGTTCGTCACGATTGAAAGCATCATGATCCGCAAAGCTGCCCCGCTTCGTTTGTCCACGGCCTCGGCTACTTTCGAGGCTGATTTCAAGGCGCGCCTGCATTGGTCGGCCGACACCGATGCCGCGATCGAGGCGCGCGTGGCCGACATCCTCGCCGACGTGCGCCAGCGCGGCGACGCGGCGGTGCTCGAAGCCACCGCGCGCCTGGACCGGGTCGTTGCGCAAGACATGCGCGCCCTTGAACTTGACGCAGCCGAACTGCGTGCCGCATTCGATAGCCTGCCCGTTGCGCAGCGCGAGGCGCTCGAAGCCTCGGCCGCGCGCGTGCGCTCCTACCACGAGGCGCAGAAGAAGGCGAGCGGCGAGAGCTGGAGCTATCGCGACGAAGATGGCTCGCTGCTTGGCCAGAAAGTGACGCCGCTGGACCGGGTCGGCATTTACGTGCCCGGCGGCAAGGCGGCCTATCCGTCGAGCGTGCTGATGAATGCGATCCCGGCGCACGTGGCCGGCGTCGGCGAAATCATCATGGTCGTGCCCACGCCCGATGGCGTGAAGAATCCGCTGGTGCTGGCTGCCGCGCACGTGGCGGGCGTCACGCGCGCCTTCACCATCGGCGGCGCCCAAGCCGTGGCCGCGCTTGCTTACGGCACTGCGAGCATTCCCGCCGTGGACAAGATCACCGGCCCCGGCAATGCCTACGTCGCCGCGGCCAAGCGGCGCGTGTTCGGCGTCGTCGGCATCGACATGATCGCCGGGCCGAGCGAAATTTTGGTGCTCGCCGACGGTAGCACGCCGCCCGATTGGGTCGCGATGGATTTGTTCAGCCAGGCCGAGCACGACGAACTGGCTCAAAGCATTCTGCTGTGCCCCGACGCGGCTTATATCGACCGCGTGCAGGCCGAAATCGATCGTCTGCTGCCCGCGATGCCACGCCGCGAAATCATCGCCGCTTCGCTCAATGGGCGCGGTGCGCTGATTCACACGCGCAGCATGCAAGAGGCCTGTGAAATCAGCAACCGCATCGCCCCCGAGCATCTGGAAGTCAGCAGCCGCGAGCCCCACCAGTGGGAGCCGATGCTGCGGCATGCGGGCGCGATCTTCCTGGGCGCCTACACCAGCGAAAGCCTGGGCGATTACTGCGCGGGCCCCAATCACGTACTGCCCACGAGCGGCACGGCGCGCTTTTCGAGCCCGCTGGGTGTGTACGACTTCCAGAAGCGCAGCAGCCTGATCGAAGTCAGCCAGGCGGGCGCGCGCAAACTCGGGCGCATCGCGATCACACTCGCGCAAGGCGAGAGCCTGGAGGCGCATGCACAGGCGGCGCGCATGCGCTGCGGCTGATGCCGACCCAACGCGGCCTCGAATAGATCGTGAACAGGCTCTAAAATGCGCGGGTTGCTCGCAAACCGCCTGCGGTCGAACGTTGGCGCCGCCGACGAAAGCCGCCGGGTGATTGCCGCACTCCAACAGTTCCTATGACCTCCACTTCCGCCGCGCGCACCGCCGAGGTGATGCGCAACACCGACGAAACCAGAATCCGCGTGCGCGTCAATCTTGACGGCAGCGGCCAGGCCAAGCTGGCCACCGGCATCGGTTTCTTCGACCACATGCTCAACCAGATCGCCCGCCACGGCCTGATCGACCTGGATATCGAATGCCAGGGTGATCTGCACGTTGATGGGCATCACACGGTGGAAGACGTGGGCATCACGCTGGGCCAGGCGGTCGCCAAGGCGGTGGGCGACAAGCGCGGCCTGCGCCGCTATGGCCATGCCTACGTGCCGCTGGATGAAGCGCTTTCGCGCGTGGTGATCGATTTTTCGGGCCGCCCGGGACTGGTGATGCACGTACCTTTCACGAGCGGCATGATCGGCGGCTTC
>Ga0209628_10001819_pt1 | contig 14128 bp, 3 predicted proteins | sample TergutCu122P4_FD_187285 | JGI IMG/M metagenome (GOLD analysis project Ga0209628, IMG submission 187285) | Cubitermes ugandensis P4 segment gut microbial communities from Kakamega Forest, Kenya - Cu122 P4 (SPAdes) (version 2) | ecosystem: Host-associated > Arthropoda: Insects > Digestive system >...
AACAAAAAGATTTACCCGAAATTCAACGATTAAAAGTTGCTACAATCTTTTCTTTTGGTGTTAATGATGAGTTGGAAGATGGTATAGAAGACGAAAACTCAGAAGATACAAGCGGTCTTTCAGTAAGCCACCGCGATTTTTTAGAAAAAGCGATACAGGATTACAACACCATCTTCAAAACCAATTACGATACCTCTGCCGACAAATTCCAAAACTATTACAAAGATGTATCGCAACGTGTAAAAAACCGCGAAATTGATTTACTGATTGTAGTAAATATGTTTCTAACCGGTTTTGATGCTACTACTTTGAATACACTTTGGGTGGACAAAAACCTGCGACTTCACGGACTTTTGCAGGCATACAGCCGAACAAACCGCATTTTGAACAGCATAAAAACTTTTGGAAATATTGTTTGTTTCCGTAATCTCGAAAAAGCCACCAACGAAAGCATCGCCCTCTTTGGAGACAAAGAAGCGGGCGGCGTAGTTTTGCTTAAATCATACTCCGATTATTATTTTGGCTATGTTGAAAGCCTGCCTGACGGCAGTCAGGGAAAAACCGTAAAAGGTTACGAAGAACTGATTGCCGAAATTTTGCAGAAATACCCGATTGGAGAGCGTATTGTGGGCGAGAAATTGCAAAAAGAGTTTATAAAACTTTACGGTGCTATCCTAAAAATTAAAAACATACTTTCTTCTTTTGATGAATTTACCGGCAACGAGATTCTTTCCGAGCGCGATGTACAGGATTATCACAGTATGTACATTGACATTTACAACGAGTTTAGAAACAAAGAAAAAGGCGACAGCGAAAATGTAAACGACGATATTGTGTTTGAAATGGAGTTAATAAAACAGGTTGAAATTAACATTGACTACATTTTAGAACTGGTGCGTAAGCACCATTCCGAACATAGTGAGGAATCTCGAAAAGAAATCATCATCACAATCGGCAAGGCAATAGATTCGAGTATGGAACTTCGCAACAAGAAAGACCTTATAGAACAGTTTATTGCATCGCTTACGCCGACCACCCAAGTGGACGATGATTGGCGAAATTTTGTAACTGAAAAGCAAAAGGAAGAGTTAAACCGAATTATTGCAGATGAAAACTTGAATCCGGAAGAAACCGAAAAATTTGTACAAAACGCTTTTCGCGATGGCTTTATTCAAGAAACCGGCACCGCAATAACGAAAATTTTACCTCGCTGCCTCGACCCATTCGCTCCTGACAAGCATTATGCCATCAAAAAACTTGCCGTAATAGAAAAACTGAAACGATTCCTTGAAAGGTTTTTGGGGATATAACAATTTTGTGGAATGTATTCGTACCTTCATCAATACGATTCTTTCGCAATAAAATCCTGATAGGCTGATAAAATATTGGTGCGGGAAAGAAAACCAATGTAAGTTCTGTCTTCTTTAATAATCGGTAAATTGTCGTTGCCGGTGCGCTTGAATTTCTCCATCACCGTTTTTGTTGAATCGTCCTCATACACAAACTCTTCCGGTTCAATCATCAAATCTTCAACAAAAATTGCGTCATATTTGCTTTGGTCGAATATGGTTTCCCGATGAAAATCCATAACCAACAATCCGGCAAATTTTTGCTGTTCGTCAATAACCACGAAAAGATTCCGGGTGGATTTTGCAATAATATGCGTATAGTCTCTTAAAGTGCTGTGAATGGGAATAGTTGCCACATCGTCATCAATTAAATTGCGCCAATCTACTTTTCTCATGGCGTAATAATCTTTGTTGTGGGTTTTTAGTTCTCCTTTTTCTGCCAATTTTTTTCCGTATAATGAATATTTCTCAATCGGGGAGACAATGAGATAAGATATTGAAGATGTTATCATTAAAGGAATGAGCAGCGAATATCCGGTGGAGAGTTCGGCAGTGAGGAAGATGGCAGTGAGCGGCGTAAGCATCACGCCCGACATAATTCCTGCCATTCCTGCTAAAATGAAACTCATATAGGGCAGTTGCAAGTCAAAGAACAGATTTAAAGTGTGTGCCGCAAAGAATCCGCAAAAACCACCGATAAACAATGATGGCGCAAAGGTTCCGCCCACTCCACCGGCAGCAGTGGTGATGGCGGTGGCAATCACTTTTAATAAAATAATGGCCAAAATCAACCCCAAAAACAGTAAAGGTATGTGGGTGAACGCATAAAGCGGAGAGTGGCTGAATATGGTTTCCGGTCTTATTTTTGATAAAATTTCGTTAATGGAAATATAACCTTCACCGTAAAACATGGGGAAAAAAAAGATGAGTCCACCCAAAAGTAGCCCACCGAGGATTCCTTTTACATATTTGCGTTTTATTTTTGAAAACCAACTTTCTATAGTTCTCAACGTTTTAATAAAATAGAGCGAAATTACTGCCGTAAAAACGCCAAGTAAAATATAAAAAGGTACATTTTTGATATTGAATGTGTCCGTAACCACGAAAAACATCACGTTGTTACCCAAAAAAAGGATAGAGAGTACAATTCCTGTGGCGGCGGCAACCATGAGCGGCAGCACTGTAGCAGCAGTAAAGTCAATCATTAGCAGTTCTATAGCAAAAACCAATGCGGCTATGGGCGCTTTGAAAACGGCGGCAAAGGCGGCGGTGCATCCGCAAGCCAGCAGCAGCACCGTATTTTTGGGGCTCATGTTGAAATAGCGCGCCAGATTGGAACCGATAGCCGAGCCGGTGAGTACCATAGGCGCCTCCAAACCGACCGAACCCCCGAACCCCACCGTGATAGAACTCCCTATCATGGAGGAATACATATTGTGCGATTTCAGTTTGCCGTTGTCTTTACTTATGGCGCCCAGCACTTTGCTTACCCCGTGACTCAAATCATCTTTCACAAAGCGTTTTACATAAAAAACAGTAAGAATAATCCCCACCATCGGAAAAGCCAGATAGAGATAGTTGTGTCCCGTGTTAGGAAATAATCTTTCCAAAAATGAAGCGGTAAAGTCGTTTGCCAAATAAGAAGCCGAAAAATGCAATAAATTCTTGATGATAATCCCGGCTGTAGCACCAAACACGCCGGTAAAAAAACTCAGCAGCAGGATGGTGTTGCTGATGCCCAACCGTTGTTTGCAGTAGCGCCGCAATTTTGTAAAAAAAGAGATGAGGTAGCGAGGGTATTTTGTCATTGATGGGTTTAGTTTTTCTAATTAAACAGCGCTTCTATCTCTTCTTCAAACTTTTTGCAAATAAAATTTCTCCTTAGTTTTAGGGTCGGGGTTAATTCGCCGGATTCTACCGACCACGGATAGCCAATCAACTTATAACGCTTCACCTGTTCCGTATCTCCAAAGAATTTATTATACCGCTCCACCAATTGCCTGAATTTTGCCTGAACTTTGGGGTGTGTTACCATTTCTTCGTTAGTAGTATAGGGAATTCCCTCTCTGGCGCACCAGGAGCGCATATCGCCAAATTCGGGCACAATCAGCGCGGCTGCAAACTGCTTGTTTTCTCCCACCACCAAAATATTGTCAATCATGGGGTGTTCCGTGAATTTATTCTCAATTAAAGTGGGCACGATGTATTTTCCGAACGCAGTCTTAAACATCTCCTTTTTTCTTCCGGTAATGCGCACTTGCCCTTCAATTTCAATCTGTCCCAAATCTCCCGTATGAAACCAGCCCTCTTCATCAATGACCTCCTTTGTAAGTTCGGGTGCATTGTGATACCCCTTCATCAAGCAATGTCCTCTGGTAAGAATCTCGCCGTCTTCGGCAATTTTCACTTCAATTCCGGGAAGTGGCGGTCCCACAGTGCCAATTTTTACTCCACCCTGAAAGAAATTACTTACCGCAATCACCGGCGATGTTTCTGTTAATCCGTATCCTTCCAAAACCGGTATATCCATTGCCCAAAAAATTCTGCTTAATTTGGGTTGTATGGCAGCCCCTCCGGATACAACCACAGAAAACCGCCCTCCCAACGCCGCCTTCCATTTATTGAGCACCAACTTTCTTGCTATTTTCAACTTCAACATATACCACTTCGATTTCCCTTCCAATTCAAACTCCAAAGCCACTTTATTTGCCCAAAAGAAGAGCGTTTTCTTAATTCCCTTTTGCTTATATCCAACAGATAAAATTTTGTCATAGAATTTCTCCAACAATCTCGGGACGGAAGTAAAAATATCAGGACGCACTTCTTTAAGATTGTCGGCGATAGTTGCCATACTTTCCGCATAATAAATTGAAACGCCACAATAATGCCAGGCATAAATCATCATTCTTTCGTAAACGTGGCACAGGGGCATATAGCTTAAACAGCGACTGTCTTCTTTGATGGGAATAATTGGGGTAATTGCTTTGGCGTTGTTTAAAATATTGGCGTGGGTAATCATGGCGCCTTTCGGATTTCCGGTTGTGCCTGAAGTATAAATAAGTGTAGCCACATCATCCGTTGAAATAGAATCTTTGATGCTTTTTAAAAGTTCCGGTGCAGGGTTTGCAATTCCTAACTCAATAATCTCATTTAAGTGCTTATATCCTCTTAAATTTCTAAAGGTATAAACATTATCTACCAAACTGGGAATACTGCTCAGCACATTTTCAATTTTTCGGAGCAACTCCCACCCTGCTACGAAAACCATTTTTACATCCGCATGATTTAAGATATACTGATAATCGGATTCGCTGATAGTGGGATAAATGGAAACGTGCACGGCGCCTACCTGATGTATCGCCATATCCAAAAAGTTCCATTCCGGGCGGTTGTTGCTAATTGAGGCAATTTTGTCACCTTTTTTTATGCCCAACTGCAAAAAACCGTAAGCAATTTGCTCTGCCTTGCGGAAATATTCTTCAATACTGTAATGCGCCCAAACACCGTTTTCCTTGCCGCAAACGGCATCTTCTTTGGGGAAATTTTCTAAATAGTGGGGTAATAAATCAAATATTCGTGTTACTTCCATAATCAAAATTTTTAACGTACAAAAATATAAAAAAAAACTGCCGATAGTCTCGGCAGTTTTTAATACAAACTTTCTATATTATTTTCTTTCAATTCTGAAAATAACCGCACGTTGTTCTTTATAATCCGTTTCAGGAATATCAATCCTGTGTTGCGGGTCTTCAGCAGTAAAGTTGTTGGTTGCAATTTGATCCATGGCAACGCCTTGGTCTGTGAAGAATTTTTTCACCGCAATAGCACGTCTGCTTCCCAAATCTTGATTATGGGCATTTGTTCCCTCTGGTGAAGTATAACCGGTAATGATTACTTTCAAATCCGGGTTTTCTTTTAACAATTGAATAGCACGTTCAATGTGGATTCTCTTAGTTTCATCTAATTTAGGAATATCTTTATCCAAGTCAAATAAAATTTTAATATTAGACAATGAATGCGCGAGGTCCATAATGGCTTTTTTCTTATCCGGATTATTTGCTGTTTCTTCTAACAATTCTTGTGAAACTGTTGGAACGAAATAGTAATATTCAACGGTATTGGTAATGATGATGGGTTCATCTTTTTTCTCCATCATTTTCTTCATGAATTTTCTCTTGGCGTCACTCATATACTCGTCGTTTCCGCAAGATTTACAGGGTAAGAAATGGAAGCCGAATTTTACACCCACTTGCCACAAATTCCATGTTTTTTGCGTATTCACATATTTATCGGCAACGGCTGCAAGAACCATATCGTTCTTTTCTAATTTGTCTAAATTAATTCCTTTTTTAGGAAGAATATTTAAGAAACCATAAGAACCATATACGCCAAGATAAATATCAGTGCTTCTTGAAATACCAAAGATTCCACCAAAGTCTGCAATAATATCTACAGAACATCTCATTTTGGGTTTTACGGATTGGCTTTTAAAATTTTTGGGATCCATGTGAACTTTTAAATTCGTCATGAAATCACCCGGTTTCATCAATTGAGAGTCATGAATCTTCTCAATATTGATAGTTCCATCACTAAAGCCTATTCTTGTTGAAATTGGGAAATAACCTTTAACTCCAATACCGGCATAGATACCATTTGTGCCCCATTTTTTCTCAAATTGGAGTACTAACGGCACCTCAATAGCCCACATATCTTGTTTTTCCTTGAGGCTTTTTGTTCTGTATGTTAAATCATATCTATCATTCTGATAATATTTAGGGTCATACAGATTTTTAGTGTCATTGTCATTAATTTTTGCGCTGGCTCCTGTATAATGGATTCCTACACCAATTCCAATACCCACATTTTTGTGGAAGAAATAGGTATAGCCCAGTTCAAGCATTCCAAAACCGGATAATCTTTTAGAAAAATCCTTAAGTTCTTTAAATGTATTACTTGCATATCCACCGCCAATGTGTGTCCAAATTCTGTGGGGACAAAATTCGTCTTGGGGTTCGGCAACAGCATCCGCAGTTGCGGTAGGTTGGGGTTCACTTTTTTTGTCAATAGTTTGAGAATAAGCCACAAACATGGTGAAAATAAGTCCGATTAATAATAGTTGTTTTTTCATAAGTATTTAATTTTAATTTTTTCTTATTATATTTATTTGTTAAAGGCAGGCAACAGGGCGTTGCCTGCCTTAGAACAGTTATTATTTAACAATTACGAATTTAACCGTCTTAATTTGACTTGTACCTGTTGTAATTTTTCCGTAGTATGCTCCTTGCGTTTTAAAGCCATCAACTTGCGTTAAGGAGTTGGTTACTTGCAGATGTTTTACATGGGCACCCTTAGCATCGTAAATATCAAGGTATGCACCTTCCAATTCGGCTGGAGTTAATTCAAGTTCTACCCACACCGGTTCGTCAATTTGAGCCGGTACCGGATATACATTTATTGAACCTGCTGCAACAAATTCATTGCCGCAAGTGCTGAACTCAACTTTTTCGCCGGTTGATAGTTTAATACCGGTTACATGTACAGAATAGATTCCATTAGCTGCACCACTCGGGTCTTGGTAATACTGTTGTGTTGCGCCCGGTATCAATACTCCGTTCTTATACCATTGGTAAGATGTAAATTCATATCCGCCATTGGCGTATGGTCCATCAGTAACATTAGATACAATCAATACTTCATAGTATCCTTCCCATCTCTTATGTATCAACGGATTTACTCCGGTTGTGCCATAGTTGGAGAATACGGTGAATGTATATTCGCAACCGTCAATAGTAAGTTTACCATTAAACGTACCGTAGCCAAGTTCACTAATATTAATGTTCAATTTGTTATAACCTTGTTTGATAGCATAATCTCCGAAGGCTTTTCCATTAATGGTTACGTTAGCTTTATTTGCTACACTTGAAATTACATTTAATTCAATTGCGATATTTTGATCACAAGTTGCAATTTGATTTGCGATAAACTCAGCATCGGTTACTGTTACAGTGATTTCCGGTTTTTCGAAACCGCTTGCAGCACATGGTGAATCATCAGCAATCAATTCAACGTAATAAGTGGTAGTTGCAGTTGGAGTTACAATAATCTTATCTTCATTCTTATAAGTTGTAATCTCTCTACTTGTACCGTCAGTTCCTACTAAGAGATAAGTAAACGGTGCAGTACCTTCAAATTTAACAAGTAATTCAACGTTCTTATCAGCAGGTTTGTTTGCACAAATTTGTGGTTTCGCCGGATGAGTAGCATCAACTACAAATTTTGCAGTGATAGCAGCCGGTTTGCCAACCCAAACAATGATAGGATAAGTACAACCACCCATGGTAATATCAACAGTATATTCACCTTGTACGGTTATTGAAGTTGGAACATCAAGTTTTATGAGATATTGATTACCCACTTTCTTAATGTCAGCAGTTTGTATTGTTCCATTGAAATTAATAGTTGCAGTTTTTGGAACTTCAGAATTAATCTTTAAATTAACATCAACGGTTTTAGTACAAGCTACAATGTAAGGATTCAGTACTTCAATATCAGTTACAGTTACAGTTACTTCACGTTTTACGAAGTTTGTAGCTGCACATGGAGAAGCGTCTGAAAGGGTTTCAATGTAATAAGTAGTAGTGGTTTTAGGAGTAACTACAATCTTATCTATTGCATTATAAGTTGTAATTTCTCTTCTTGTACCATCTGTTCCTACAAAGAGGTAAGTAAATGGTGCTTTGCCTGTAAATTCAATTTGTAATTCCACAGTCTTAGCGTCATTTGTACAGATACTTGGGTTAGCAGGGTGTGTAGAGTCAAACTTGAAGTTTGCATTTATATTTTCCGGTTTGTTAACCTGAACTGTAAATGGATATTCACAAGTGCCGCTCTTAATTACAACCGGATATTCCCCTTCTGCAAGAGATGCAGGGATATCCAATTTAATCATATATTGGCTTCCCACTTTCTTAACATCAACATCTCCTTGCGGTATTCCGTTAAATACAACTTGTACGGTTTGTGGAACGGTTGAGGTAATCTTCAAATTAACATCAACAGTTTTTGTACAAGCTACAATGTAAGGATTAAGAATTTCCATATCCGTTACGGTTACTGTAATTTCTTGTTTTACGAAATTAACCGCTGCACATGGAGAAGCATCTGATAAAGTTTCGATGTAATAAGTAGTAGTGGTTTTTGGTGCTACTATTATATTATCAATATACTTTTGAGTTGTAATCTCTTTTCTTGTACCATCTGTTCCAACAAAGAGGTAAGTAAATGGAGCAGTGCCTGTAAATTCTACTTGCAATTCTACACTTAACTCAGCCGGATTATTTGTACAAATATGCGGATTAGCAGGATGTGCTTCATCTACTACAAATTTTGCAGAAATGTCAGCCGGTCTGCCAACCCATACAACGATAGGATAAGTACAACCACCCATAATAATATCCACCGGATATTCACCTTGTTCGGTTATATCAGTTGGGATAGTAAGTTTAATTACATATTGACTACCTACTTTTATGATGTTCGCTTCACTTGAAATTCCGTTGAAATTAACAATAACTGTTTCCGGAACTTCGGAGTTAATCTTCAAATTAACATCAACGGTTGGAGTGCAAGCTACAATATAAGGATTAAGTACTTCAATATCTGTAACAGTTACAGTAATTTGCGGTTTCTCATATTCGCTTGTTGCGCATGGAGAATCGTCTGTAAGGGTTTCAATGTAGTAAGTAGTTGTTGTTTTTGGAGTTACAATAATCTCATCAGTAAATTTATAAGTTGTAATCTCTCTACTTGTACCGTCAGTTCCTACGAAGAGATACTTGAATGGAGGTGTACCTGTAAATTCAACATATAACTTAGCAGTCTTTTCTGCTGTATTTGCACAAATTTGCGGTGCATACAGATTTGTAAATGTTGCACTAATTTCGGTCGGTTTGCCAACCCATACCATAACAGGATAATCACATCCGCCAATCGTAATTACAACAGGATATTCACCTTGTTCAGTGGCTGAAGCCGGAACTACAAGTCTTATAACATGTTGGTTACCCACTTGTTTAATTTCAGGATATTGTAGTTCTCCGTTGAAATTAACTGTTGCAGTTGCCGGAACATCTGATTTGAATTTCAAATTAATATCCACAGTATTATTGCAAGCAATTACGCTCGGATTTACTACCTCAACATCGGTAACAACCACAGTAATTAAACTTTGTACAGTTGCATTTGAACATTTTGAAGCATCGGTTAAAGAAATAATTGAATATTCGGTAGTAGCAGTCGGTAATAAGTCAAAGCTCCAAACATTAGTATTATGTTTGATAAGTTTTGTATTTCCTTTTGAATCTTTAATAATAAATTCAAATGGAGCTTTACCGCTAAGATGAACTTCAATCGGAGGATAGATGGCTGCACCCGGAGTGTTTCCACAAAGGCTTGGGATGCCGCTACCCATAACTTTAAATTCAGCTGTTGGGATACCTGATACGGTGATAACAGGAGATACGAAAGGTTCTATTGTACAACCTGAGAACGGTTGAGACGGATAGTATGTTGCCATATATGTGTAAGAACCATCTACTTGTGGTGTGTGGATTTTATTTCCACCGGTACCTACAAGACTAATGTAAGGTTGTCCGTTGAAACTGTACATCCATTGTATTAAGCCAACATTGTTTCCTTCATTAACGCCGCCTTTAAATTCAGCATTCAAGGTAACTGTTTCGCCTAAGCATATTTCATCATTAGGATTAACGGATACTGCGCTCCATACAGGAGGAGTTTTTACAGTGATTTTCAATTCGTCAGAAACCTTAGCCGGTTGACAGGTTGAGTTTTCAAATTCAACGGTTAGAACGAATTTGTGGTCTCCAACTTGGTTGAAAGTAACCGGACGTTCAGGAATTGTTGTAGAAGTTACCCATTCGCCTATGTCGTTCCATTTGTATCTATATACATTTTGGATAGTAGGATCGGTTACACCGAGGTCGTTAATAATGGTTAAAGTAGCACCTTGACAAACTTCATTGTAGATATAACCACTGGGGCTAATGGCTACAGAAGGTTGTGCAACCACTTTAATCGGATCAAATGCAGTCCATTCGGTATTACATCCGATGTTGCCTTTGTGATTTGCTCTTACATAGTAAATGTAATTTCCGGGGGTAGTTAACGGAGGTGTTGTTACATCGCTAACAATCCATGGAAGCGGTTGACCACCAAGTGTCCATTCGTATTTATAGTCGTTAGGATTAATCAATTCAGGATCAAATCCAACCACTTGTGCGTGTAAGTTTGCTTGTCCACCCACACAAATACCTGCCAATTGAAGTCCGCCGAAGTCAATTGTTGGTATAATTGTCGGGGGTTCGGCAACAATTACATTGGCACTGTTAATTCCAAAACAAGCTGCATTTCCGAAAGCATACACTGCTTTCACTGTAATTGTATTATTTCCGTATAATAAACCATCAGATATTGGAAGTTGTGGTAAATTATAACCGGTAATATCATTTCCATTAACAGCCCACTTATAAGTATAATCAGTTTGTGCCGGAGTTGTAATAGCAGTAGCTACCACTGTGCCGCCTAAACAAATTGTAGAATAATCCAAATCAATAATCACAGTAGGTTTCGTAGAAATATTAACATCGTGTGTTGGTGATTGTGATGAACATCCATATCCTACTGCAGTAACTACTACATAGAAATAATAAGGTTGTGATGGGTCATTTGCGAAAAATTCAAATGGCACAACTGCATAATTATTGCCATAAGCTGCATAATAGGGTTGTTCAGGATTATTTCCTTGGTAATAGAACCACTCATATTGATATTGTACACCCGGTTGTAGTCCGGTTACATTAGCATGAATTACCAATTGTTCGTTATCCATAGCTTGTTCGCAAACATAATGTGCACCTGAGAGAGTTACATTTAAAGTAGGATGAACTTTCACAGAAACTGCATCAGAGATACCTGAGGTACATCCTTCTTTTTCAACTTTTGCTTGATAATCGTACGTAGTAATTATATTATTAGCTGTAGGTTGAGTTGTAATTGTCGGTAAAGCACCACCAATTAATGAACCATTTTGATACCAAGTATAAATTCCGCTTACATCGCCGCTTACTGTTACGGGATCTCCGCTGCAAATCATAGTAGGATTAATAGTTAATACCGGTCTGTCAGGTATCGGAACAATAGTGATAGTAATCGTATTAGATTCTACTGTACATCCTGAACCTTGTTGTGTTCCTAGTAATGTATAGGTATGATCACCATTTACATCAGGAATAAAAGTTAATACAAAACCGGTTTCACCAGGAATTGGATCACCATCTTGATACCATTGCCATTGCCAATTTGTACCAAAAATATCAGGAATATTTGCATTTATTGTAAAGGATCCACCTATACAAATCGTAGAACTTGACGTATTGTTAATGGCAACACCTGAGTAATCGTTTACGATAACGATATGAGGTGCGGAAGTTGCTTCGCATTGCGCATCAATATTTACAACTTTTACAGTGTAAATGTACGGATATGAGCTTGGAATGTTGCTTGCCATTTGAGTAGGTTGAGTACCCAATGTAGTTGTAACTCCGTTATGCTCTACATACCATTGGTAAGTAACATTTGCAGTGGAAGGTATTACTTGAGCAGATAATACTGCCGGAGTTTCAGAATCACATACAACATTTGGTCCTATAATTTTCACTTCCGGAGCATCTTTTACAGTAATCGTTCCAAAAGAAATCACTTCGGAAGTACATCCTGCAATAATTGTTGTTGCAGAAACGCCTACGGTATAGGTTCCGGTTTGATTAAATGTGATAGTGTATTCATTGAGACCATTCGGTTCAACTACACCACCATTAACATACCATGTATAAGTAGCCAAAGGCTCACCTTGAATTACAGGAACTGTAAAGGTTACTTGTTCGCCTATGCAAATACTTTCAATTTTTGGTGTAACATCCAAAACAAGTTTCGGCACAACCATAATTTTAATTATGTTGGAGTGTGCTTCACACTCTGATCCTTTTTCTTTTGCTGTGAATGTATAAGTTACATAATCAGGATAGGAAACATTAGGTGTTACTTCCCAAACAGGATAAATTGCGTTTTGAATAGGTGTACCGTTTTCAAACCATTGGTAATCTATATTAGAATTTTCAGTAACATCAGCAGTTAGAACAACTTTATCTCCGGCACAAATAATTTCTTTGTTTGCCGTGATACCTACCGTTGGGTATTGTTCTACTGTTACGCTAAACGGAGCTGATTGAACTGTACAACCTGATTCGCTATCGGTTATGATAACATAATAAATATACGGAGTTGAACTCGGAGTATTTACAATTTGTTGTGTTTGATAGATTCCACCGTCAATAACTTCTAAATCTAAATACCATTGATAAGTTATAGAAGGATTGGATGGGTAAACAACAGCTTGTAGAACTTGTTGTTCTGCTGCATTGCAAACAAAGTGTGCACCTTCGATAGTTACACTCGGAGCAAATTTAACAGTGATGGTTCCGGCTAATACTTTTTCAGAGGTACAACCTGCAATTTGTGAAGTAGCAGTTACTTCTACAACAAACACGCCATACTCGTTAAAGTTCGGGGTAAACATTTCGGTGGTAGCACCTGTTTGAGCAATACCGTTAATGTACCAAGTATAAGTTACGGCACCGGTGTAAGTAGTTGCAAGCGGTGCGTTGAATGTTACTTGGCTGTATTGACAAATAGTAGCTACGATAGGATCTATCGCTTCTAATACAGGAACTTCGATTACAGTTACGGTTACTTCGTTGGAAGTAGCTACACATTCAGAACCAATTTGGGTGGCTTCGAAAGTATAAACTGTAGTAGCTGCAGGATTTACATATAGATACGGTGCATTAGCGCCATCAATAGCTTCGCCGTCAGCAAACCATTGATATTCCATATTCTTATCCGTTGGAACATTTGCAGTTAATTTAACAGTTTCTAATGCACAGATTTCTGTTTTGTCTGCTGCGATAGCAATCGTTGGGAATTGTTCTACCATTACACTGTGAAGTGCAGAGTAAACTTCGCAACCTGATTCGGTATCGGTAATCACTACATAATAAACGTAAGGATTAGCATCCGGAACGTTGTTTACGGCTTGGGTAGCGTCGGTTCCTACTGCAACACCGTTTTCAAACCATTGGTAAGTTACGGTGGCATCGGTAGGAGCAACTACTGCGTATAATACGCCAGGAACTTCTGCATTGCATACGATGTGTGGTCCGTCAATGGATACACTCGGAGCAAATTTAACAGTGATGGTTCCGGCTAATACTTTTTCAGAGGTACAACCTGCAATTTGTGAAGTAGCAGTTACTTCTACAACAAACACGCCATATTCGTTAAAGTTCGGGGTAAACATTTCGGTGGTAGCACCTGTTTGAGCAATACCGTTAATGTACCAAGTGTAAGTTACGGCACCGGTGTAAGTAGTTGCAAGCGGTGCATTGAAAGTTACTTGGCTGTATTGACAAATAGTAGCTACGATAGGATCTATCGCTTCTAATACAGGAACTTCGATTACAGTTACAGTTACTTCGTTGGAAGTAGCTACACATTCAGAACCAATTTGGGTGGCTTCGAATGTATAAACTGTAGTAGCTGCAGGATTTACGTATAGATAGGGGGCATTAGCGCCATCAATAGCTTCGCCGTCAGCAAACCATTGATATTCCATATTCTTATCCGTTGGAACATTTGCAGTT
>Ga0209628_10001821_pt1 | contig 14126 bp, 14 predicted proteins | sample TergutCu122P4_FD_187285 | JGI IMG/M metagenome (GOLD analysis project Ga0209628, IMG submission 187285) | Cubitermes ugandensis P4 segment gut microbial communities from Kakamega Forest, Kenya - Cu122 P4 (SPAdes) (version 2) | ecosystem: Host-associated > Arthropoda: Insects > Digestive system...
TTGATGGCGCGCACCAGCCCCAGCTTGCGCAAGGCGCGCTGGGGGGCCGAAAGAGGCTTGGCGTCGGGCATGGGACAATTTTCGGGCATCTTTTCTCCTTCCCCCTTTGGGGGAAGGTTGGGATGGGGGCAGCGGCGCTCGAATGAGCACGGTGCTTACGGATGCGCCGCGTGCCCCTACCCCGGCCCTCCCCCAGAGGGGGAGGGAGCAAGGCAGCCTAACGCCCAATCTCCCATGTCCTTCACCACCAGCGATTTCGACTACACCCTGCCGCCCGAACTCATCGCGCAGCATCCGGCTGCCGAGCGCAGCGCGGCGCGGCTGCTCGATGGCAGCGGCGGCGCGCCGGTGGATCGCGTGTTCAGCGATCTGCCCGGCCTGCTCACGCCTGCCGATCTGCTGGTGTTCAACGACACGCAGGTTGTGAAAGCGCGCCTGTTTGGCGAAAAGCCCACGGGCGGGCGGCTGGAGCTGTTGATCGAGCGCGTGCTCGAAGACGGCAGCGTGGCCGCGCACATGAAGGCGAGCAAAAAGCCCAAGGCCGGCGCGCTGCTGCGCATGGATGGCGGCTTTACCGCCGGGCTGCTGGGCCGCTGGCCCGATGCGCAGGGGCCGCTGTTTCATCTGCGCTTGTCTGGCGATGCGTATGCGCTGATGGCCGCGCACGGCCACGTGCCGCTGCCGCCGTACATCACGCACGGCGACACGCAAGAAGACGAAGCGCGCTACCAGACCGTGTTCGCCCGCGCGCCGGGCGCGGTGGCCGCGCCCACGGCGGCGCTGCACTTTGACGCAGCGCTGCTGGCGCTGCTCGACGCACGCGGCGTGCAGCGCGCCGCCGTCACGCTGCACGTGGGCGCGGGCACGTTTCAGCCCGTCAAGAGCGAGAACATCGCCGAGCACGTGATGCACCGTGAGCGCTACGCGGTGCCCGCCGCCACGCAAGCGGCCATTGCCGCCTGCCACGCGCGCGGCGGCCGCGTGGTGGCCGTGGGCACCACCACCGTGCGCACGCTGGAAAGCTGGGCGCAAAGCGGCGCGGCGGCGGGCGATACGGGCATCTTCATCACGCCGGGTTTCGCGTTCAAGGTGGTGGACGCGCTCATCACCAACTTCCACCTGCCGCGCAGCACCTTGATGATGCTGGTGAGCGCCTTCGCCGGCCACGAGCGCATCATGGCCTTGTACCGCCATGCCATCGCCGCGCGCTACCGCTTTTTCAGCTACGGGGATGCGATGTGGCTGGTGCGGGGTGTTGCCTGACAGGGCTAATTCCCTCGTCATTCCCGCCTGCGCGGGAATGACGAAGTGAAAAGTGACCGCCCATAATTTAGATGCGATCGTCTTGCGATGCCCAATAAATAACTACTTGATTGATAGCTGCCAGCGCTTGTTCAGCAAGGATTTACGCGTGTTTAAATGCGTAAATTGCCGTATGGCAAGCGCTGGCAGCTATAATAAACGTAGCCAAATGCGCTGCGCGCAAGGCGTGCTGGAATAATCGCGCATTGGGCGGCTGGCAGCGCCGCCAGCCGTACTTCAATGTCCACCGCTCCCGTTCACCACGCCGATTACAACGACCATCCCAGCCTGCTGCTGCTGTTGACGCTGGCGCTGATTGGGGTGTTTGCGTTTTTGCAGGTGTATTCGGTGCAGTCGATCCTGCCGCGGTTGCAGCGCGATTTGAACGCCAGCGTGGTGGAGATCGGCGCGGCGGTGGGCGCTACCGTGCTGGCGGTGGCGCTGGTGGCGGCGCTGATGGGGATGCTGTCGGACTTTGCCGGGCGCAAGTGGCTGGTGGTGGCGTCGGTGCTGGCGCTGGCGCTGCCGACGGCGCTGATGACGCAAGTCGAGACGGTGCATGGCCTGACGGTGCTGCGTTTTTTGCAGGGGCTGGCGGTGCCTGGCGTGACCGTGGTGACGGTGGCCTATATCGGCGAGGAGTTTCGCGCCTCGGCCATGGCGCGCGTGATGGCGATGTACGTTACCGGCACGGTGCTGGGCGGATTTTTGGGGCGTTTTTTGCTGGGGCATTTGTCCGAGCTGATGTCATGGCGCGCGGCGTTTGGCGTGATGGCCGCGCTCAACCTGGCGGGCGCGGCGCTGGTGTGGCGCGTGCTGCCGCCGTCGCGCCACTTCACGGCCAGCGGGCACTGGGCCAGTGGACTGACAACGCTTGGCGCGCTGCTGCGCAACCGCGACTTGCAGGCGGCCAGCGCGCTTGGTTTTACTGTGCTGTTTGCGCTGGTGGGCATGTTCACCTACGTCAACTTTCATCTGGCGGCGGCGCCCTATTCGTTCAGCCCGGCGCATCTGGCCAACGTGTTTGCGGTGTATCTGGTGGGCGTGGCGGTGACGCCGCTGGCCGGGCGCATGGTGCCCAGACTGGGCGCGCGGCGCACCATCTTGCTGGCGGTGGCAACGTCGGCGCTGGGCGTGCTGATGTCGCTGCTGCCAGTGGCCTGGGGCATCGTGGCGGCGCTCACGCTGACATCGTGCGGGGTGTTCGTCACGCAATCGGCGACGATGAGCTTTATCGCCCATCGCGTAAGCAGCGCTCGCTCGCTGGCCACCGGCCTTTACTACACCGCTTACTACCTTGGCGGCTTTGCCGGCGCGTGGGCGTGCGGTGTGGCCTACAGCCACGGCGGCTGGCCCGGCACGGTGGCCACGCTGCTGGCGGCGCAGGCGCTGGGCTGGGCCATTGGCTGGCGGTTTTTGCCCGGCGCGCGGCGCCAACCAGCCGATTGAGGGCCGATCAGTCATGCCACAGTGGCGCGAAATCCGCCAGCAGATCGCCAGCATCGAGCAGACGCGGCAGATCACCCAGGCCATGCAGCGCATTGCCTTCATCAAGATGCGCCGCGCGCGCGAGCGCGCGCTGGCGCTGCGCCCGTATGCGCGGCACCTCAACCGCATCGTCGCGCGGCTGATGGCGCTGCAATCGGAATACCGTCCGGCGCTGATGGCCGAGCGGCGGCGCGGGCAGCGCACTGGCGTGATCGTGGTCAGCACCGACAAGGGGCTGTGCGGCGCGCTCAACACCCGGCTGCTGCACACGGTGATGGCGCAGATCGACTCCTGGCAGCGCGCCGGGCGCGAGGTGTCGGCCACCGTCATCGGCGCGCGCGGGCTGGGCGCGCTGCGGCGCGCCGGGGTGCGCATCGTGGCGCAGGCAACCAGCATCGGCGAGCTGGACGCCAGCGACGCCGGAGCGCTGATGGGCGCGGTGGCGGTGCCGCTGCACCAGTTCATCGAAGGCGAGATCGACACCCTGTTCATGGCGGGCAACCGCTTCGTCAATTCATTGCAGCACGAGCCGGTACTGTGGCGCCTGCTGCCCTTGAGCACCCGGCTGCTGGAGCTGAACGCGCCGGTAAGCAGCGTGGACTACATCTACGAACCGGAGCTTGGCGCGGTGATCGACGCCACCTTGCTGCGCTACGTGGAAACCATGATCTACCGCGCCATCGCCGAAAACGCCGCCTGCGAGCAATCGGCGCGCATGACGGCCATGAAGGCGGCGTCCGAAAACGCCGCCCGCATGATCGATGAGCTGACCATCAAATACAACAAGCGCCGTCAAGAGGCCATCACGCGCGAGCTGGCCGAGATCGTCGCTGGCGCCAGCGCGCTGGGCGGGCAGGGCGATTGACATGGACATGAACATGGACGCCAGGCAGCCGCCATCACTTGCACCGCCGCCGCTGCCGGGCACGGGCAAACCGTTCCGGCTCGAAATCGCCACGCTGAGCCAGCGGCTGTTTGGCGGCGCGGCGACTTACATCGAACTGCCCGGCGCCAGCGGCTATCTGGGCGTACTGCACGGCCACGCGCCGCTGCTTGCGCTGATGGCGCCTGGCACGCTCACTTTTCACACCGCCGATGGCCAGGCGCAAACGCTGGCCGTGCCGGGCGGCATCGCCGAAGTCGCACCCTGGGGCGTGGCGGTGCTGATCGATCTGACCAGCCACGACGATGAAGCCGAGCAAGCCCGCATGGAACGCGCCCGCGCGCACGCCGCCGTACACCTGCCACATGCCCAGCGCCCCATAGGCGCCGCCGCCGTGCGCGCCGAACTGGACGCCGAGCTGGTGCGCTTTTTCGCCAACGCGCTCAAGCGCCCGCGCTGACCGTGCGCAAGCGATGCCAGATAATCAGCGCGCCCCATTGCCAGCTACATCCCATGCTCGACAAAACCATTCCCAACGACCCGTTCACCCAAGAGCTGCAACGCATTCGCCAGTTGATCGCACAAGGCCAGTTGCAGGTGGCCGCGCAGGCGCTCAATCAGGCGCAGCGCCGCGCGCCGCTGGACGCGCGCATCTTTCTGCTGGGCATGGGGCTGGCCGTCCGGGCCGGCAATCTGAACGGCGCCATTCAGTCGGCGCGGCGCGCGCTGGCGTTGGCGCCAAACTGGCCGGTGGCCATGCTGGAGCTGGGCGCGCTGCTGGCGCGCGGCAGCAGCAAGGCCGAAGAAAAAGACGAGGCCGTGCGCCTGGCCGCCGCCGCCGCCGCGCAGCATCCGGACGATGCGGACGTGCTGGGCAACGCCGCCAACATCGCTTCCATCAGCGGCCAGAAAGAGCAGGCGCTTGAGTGGTGGGAGCGCGCGCACGCCTTGCGCCCGGATGATGTGCGGCTGCGCTTTTCGCTGGCGCAAGGGCTGCTCGGCTTCAGGCGTCATGCCGGCGCCAAGCCGCACCTGGACTGGCTGGAGCAACGCTTTCCGGGCGACCCAAATGTGCTGCTGGGGCTGTTTGACTGCGCGCTGGCCGCGGGCGACCAGGCCGCAGCGCAGGGCTACGCCGACCGCGCGCTGGCCGCCGCGCCCGGCGACCAGGGCGCCCAGTACTGGCACGCCGTGGCGCATGGCCGCACGCCGCCAACGCAGACCGCGCCCGCCATCGCCAGCCTGTTTGACAGCTACGCCCAAGGGTTTGACATGCATCTGGTGCGCGGCCTCAAATACAAGCTGCCGCAGCAGGTCGCGCAAATGCTGCTGGCGCTGCACCCGGAGCGTAAATTCAACCTGCTCGACCTGGGCTGCGGCACCGGGCTGCTGGGCTTGTATCTGGGGCCAATCGACGGCTCCATCATCGGCGTCGATCTGTCGCGCAAGATGATCGAGCAAGCCGCGCGCCATCAGGTGTACGCGCGCTTTCACAGCGTCAACATGCTGGACGCGCTGCGCGACACGCCGTCCGATCATTACGAAGCCATCGCCTGTCTGGACGCGCTGGTTTACGTGGGCGACCTCGCGCCCGTCATCCCCAATGCGCTGCGCATCCTCAAGCCGGGCGGGCACTTCATCTTCTCGTGCGAGGCGGCGCAAGATGGCGAGCCAGATCTGGTGCTGCGCACCGCCACCAACCGCTACGCGCACCGCGACACGGCGGTTGAGCGCATGTGCCGCGAAGCTGGTTTTGACCAGGTGCAAATCGAACACCTGCCCGCGCTGCGCATGGAAAATGAGCAACCCCTGCCCGGCTTTCTGGTCACCGCGCGCAAGGCCGCGGTTTAAACATGCTGCGCTTTGAGCTGCTGGCAACCGACCCCGCCAGCCACGCGCGGCGCGCCCGCCTGACGCTGCGTCACGGCACGGTGCAAACGCCGGTCTTCATGCCCGTGGGCACCTACGGCAGCGTCAAGGGCGTGCTGCCGCGCAGCCTTGAGGAGATGGGCGCGCAAATCATTTTGGGCAACACCTTCCACTTGTGGCTGCGGCCCGGGCTGGATGTGCTGCGCGCCTTTGGCGGCCTGCATCAATTCGAAAACTGGCCGCGCCCCATTCTCACCGACTCCGGCGGCTTTCAGGTCTGGTCGCTGGGCGAGCTGCGCAAAATCAGCGAAGAAGGCGTGCGCTTTGCCAGCCCCGTCAATGGTGACAAACTGCTGCTCACGCCCGAAATATCGATGCAAATCCAGACCGTGCTGGGCAGCGACATAGTCATGCAGTTTGACGAATGCACGCCATATGAAACGCACGGCCACATCACCACCGAGGATCAGGCGCGCGCCAGCATGGAACTGAGCCTGCGCTGGGCCGCGCGCTGCCAGAGCGAATTTGCGCGGCTGCAAAACCCCAACGCGCTGTTTGGCATCGTGCAAGGCGGCATGTTCGAGCGCCTGCGCGAAGAGTCGCTGCAACGCCTGCTTGAAATGGACCTGCCCGGCTACGCCATCGGCGGCGTCAGCGTCGGCGAGCCAAAAGAAGACATGCGCCGCATCATGGCCCACACCCCGCACCGCCTGCCGCCTGAAAAACCGCGCTACCTGATGGGCGTGGGCACGCCCGAAGATCTGGTCGAAGGCGTGGCGCAAGGCGTGGACATGTTCGATTGCGTGATGCCCACCCGCAACGCGCGCAATGGCACCCTGTTTACGCGCCACGGCGATCTGAAGCTGCGCAACGCACGCCACAAAAGCGACTCGCAACCCATCGACCCCACCTGCACCTGCCACGCCTGCGCCGGCAGCAGCGGCGTGCCCTACGCCCAGGGCGGCCGTGGCGGCTTTTCACGCGCCTATCTGCACCACCTGGACCGCTGCGGCGAAATGCTGGCCCCCATGCTGAGCACGATCCACAACCTGCACTACTACCTGAACCTGATGGCCGAAATCCGCGCCGCGCTGCAAGCCGGCAGCTTTACCGCCTGGCGCGCCAGCTTTGCGGCGCAGCGCGCGCGCGGGGTGTGATCCCATCAACTATTGAGCAACTCCCCCACCCGCGCGCGCAAGGTATCCGGCTGCACGTCTTGCGCGGCCAGCGGGGGGCCTACGTGCAGGCCGACGCGGGTGAACATGCCGCGCCTGAAGGGGCGTGCCATGGCTACTGGTTTGCCGCCGCGCACTTCGATGCGGCTGAAAAACGATCCCCACAGGTTGATCAGCGCCACGGGTATCACCGGCGTGTCGATGCCGGCGGCGCGCGCCTGGTCGATGATTTTCATGATGCCGCCCTTGAATTCGGCCATTTGCCCGTCGCGCGTGAGCGCGCCTTCGGGGAAGATGCCCAGCACGTCGCCCTCGCGCAGCACCTGCACGGCTTGCTCGAAGGCGCGCTCGTAAGTCTGCGGGTCTTCTTTTTGCGGCGCGATCGGGATTGCCTTGCCCAGCTTGAACAGCCAGCCCAGCACCGGCACCTTGAAGATTTGGTGATCCATCAAAAAGCGCACCGGGCGCGGGCTGGCGGCCATCAGCAGCACGGCGTCGATGTAGGTGACGTGGTTGCTGGCCAGCAGTACCGGCCCTTGCGCCGGTATGTGCCGCGCGCCGCGCACCTTGAAGCGGTAGACCATGTTGGTGAGTACCCAGGCGACAAAGCGCAGCAGGTATTCGGGCACCAGCAAAAAGATGTACCAGGCTACCAGCAGATTGACGATGCCCGTTAGCAAGAATATTTGCGCGATGCCCAGCCCCGCCTTGAGCAGCAGCGCCGCGATGATGCTGCTGGCGACCATGAACAGCGCGTTCAGCACGTTGTTGGCGGCGATGATGCGCGCGCGGTGCGTGGGCGCGCTGCGCATCTGGATCAGCGCGTACATGGGCACGCTGTACAGCCCGGCAAACAGGGCCAGCAGTCCCAGGTCGGCCATCACGCGCCAGTGCGCCGGCTGCGCCGCAAAGGCGGCCAGCGTCCAGGGCGCGGCCGCTGGCGGCAGGCCGCGCACGGCAAAGTACAGGTCGATGCAAAACACGCTCATGCCGATCGCGCCCAGCGGCACCAGGCCGATTTCCACCTGACGGCGGCTCAAGGTTTCGCACAGCAGCGATCCCAGCCCGATGCCGGCCGAAAACACCAGCAGCAGCAGCGATGCCACATGCTCGTCGCCGTGCAGCACGTCCATTGCAAAGGCCGGAAAGTTGCTCAGGAACATGGCGCCGACAAACCACATCCACGAAATGCCCAGCAGCGAGCGGAACACCGCGATTTGCCCGTGCGCCAGCTTCAGGTTGCGCCAGGTCTCGCTGGCCGGGTTCCAGTTGATGCGCAGTCCGGCGTCCACCGCGGGCAGCCGCGGCACCGCTTGCGCCGCCGCCCGGCCCGCCAGCGCCAGCGCCACGCACGCCGCCGCCACCGCCGTGTGGCCAATGCCGGGCAGCGCCACCAGCAGGCCGCCCGCGATCTGGCCCAGCAAGATGGCGACAAAGGTGCCCATCTCCACCATGCCGTTGCCGCCGGTCAGCTCGCGCTCGTCCAGCACTTGCGGCAGATAGGCGTACTTGACCGGGCCAAAGATGGTCGAGTGCAGCCCCATCAAAAACACGCACGCCAGCAGCACCGCCGCGTCGGCGCGCACAAAGCCCCAGGCCGCGATCAGCATGATCACGATCTCCAGGTCCTTGACCAGGCGGATCATGCCGGTCTTGCTGAACTTGTCGCTCACCTGCCCGGCGGTGGCCGAAAACAGCAAAAACGGCAGGATGAACAGCGCCCCGATCACCAGCCCCGCCATCTCGGGGCGCAGCCAGCTCAGTTGCAACTGGTACGTCACCATCACGGTAAAGGCAAACTTCATCAGGTTGTCATTGGCCGCACCGGCAAACTGGGTCCAGAAAAAAGGCGCAAAGCGGCGCTGGCCCAGCAGGGCGAACTGGCTGGACGACGTGGCGTGATCGGCGGCGGGTGCGTTCATGAGCAGCTGGCGTGGTGGCGCAAATTGCACTGGCCTGGCAAGCATGGTCAGGCAATTTGCGCTGATGGCGGGGGCAAAAGAATGTTTGCCCCCGCCGGTTGTGACAAGCGTGTGATTTTCCACGTTCAGCGCCCATGCTGCTGCAACGCGCGCACCACTGGCCAGCCAACCAGCACGGCGATAGCGGCCAGCAGCGCGGCTTCGGCGCGCCGCGCGCCGGGGGCGGGGCGGATGATGAAGCGCTGCGGTGCGATGTGTGGTGCAAGGTGCGATTGCATGATTGACGCAAGTGGTTGTTTGAACCGCGCCACTGTCCACGCGCTGGCGCCGGTGCGCAACTGAATTTGCCGCCAGCATCGATAAATTGCCCGTAAAGTATCGCCATGTGATGCTTTTGCTCACCGCCCAACACCACCCATGAGCACCACCGCCGATCTCGTCGCCGCCATCAAGCGGGAGTTGAAAGCGGCCCAGATGACCTACGCCGATCTGGCGCGCGAGCTGGGCATGGCCGAGTCCAGCGTCAAGCGCATGCTGGCGCGCGGCGACATGCCGCTGGCGCGCATCGACGCCATCTGCCGCGCGCTCAAGCTGGACTTTGCCGAGCTGGCGCGCGGCGTGGCCGACGCGCAGCCGCTGATCGAAGAACTCAGCGCCGAGCAAGAGCGCGCCGTGGTGGCCGACGACAAGCTGCTGCTCACGGCCATCAACGTGCTCAGCGGCTGGTCGCTGGAGCAAATGACCGCCGCCTACCGCCTGAGCGCAGCCGATGTGGTCAAGCACCTGGCGCAGCTGGACCGCATCGGCATCATCGAGCTGAAACCGCTTAACCGCTACCGCCTGAAAATCGCCAAGACCTTTCGCTGGCGCCCGCACGGGCCGGTGATGCAGTACTTTCGCGACAGCGTGGTGCTGGACTATTTTGGCGGCGGCTTTGACGGCGCGGGCGAAACCCTGCAACTGGTGCACGGCGCGATCAACCGGGCGCTGCTGCCGTCGTTTGCCGAACGCTTGCAGCGCGTGGCGCAGGACTTCGCGCGCCAGCACCAGCTGGATCAAAAGCTCAAACCCGATGAGACCGAAGGCTGCACGCTGATACTTGCCATGCGCCGCTGGGAGCCTGAAACATTCGTGCGCTTGCGCCGCTGATGCTTTTATTTTAGGAGCTGGCAGCGCTTGCTATAAAACGATTCGCGAATGAAAGCATGCTGAAACCCTTACATGACAAGCGCTGGCAGCTATCAATTTTGTGAATGAATCGACCATGACATCCCCATCCGCCCCCAGCCACGCCAGCGCCAGGCGCGCGCTGGTATCCGGCCTTGCGGTGACGCAAATGGTGGGCTGGGGCAGCACGCTGTACTCGTTTGCCGTGTTCGTCGATCCGCTGGAAGCGGCGCTGGGCGCCAGCCGCGCGCAAACCTCGCTGGCCTTCAGCCTGATGCTGCTGGTGCAGGGGCTGGTCGCGTTTGCCGTGGGTCGCCTGATCGACGCCGGGCGCGAGCGCGTGGTGATGTCCGGCGGCTCGCTGCTGATGGGGCTGGGGCTGATCGCGCAGGGCCTGGCTCCCAGCCTGGGCTGGTTTTACGCCGCCTGGGCACTGATCGGGCTGGGCATGTCGGCCGCGCTGTACGGGCCAGCGTTCGCGGTGGTCACGCGGCGCTTTCCGGCCGACTTCCGGCGCGCCATCATCACCGTCAGCTTTCTGGGCGGGCTGTCCATCACGGTGTTCGTGCCGCTGTCGGCCTGGCTGATCGAGCACTGGGGCTGGCGCGCCGCCTCGTGCACCCTGGGCGCGCTGCATCTGGCGCTGTGCCTGCCGCTGCACGCCTGGCTGCTGCGCGCCGCGCCGCCCGCACCCGCCGCCGTGCCGGTATCAGCGCCGCCAGCGCCGTCCGCGTCATCCGTGCCAAGAGCCGCGCACCAGCACGGCGCGTCGCTGTCGTCGCACTTGCGCGGGCCGGTGTTTTGGCGGCTGGGACTGGCCGCCGTGCTGGTGGGCGCGGTGACATCGGCCGTGCCGCCGCACCTGGTCAGCCTGATGCGCGAAAGCGGCCTGTCCAATGACTGGGCCATCGCGGTGCCGGCCAGCATTGGCGTGCTGCAAGTGCTGGGGCGGCTGCTGCTGTACGCGGGCGAGCGCTGGGTAAACGTGCACACCATCAACCTGCTGGCCCCGCTGCTGATCGCGCTGTCCGTGCTGGCGCTGCTGCTGGGGCGCGGCCACGTGCCGGCGGCGCTGCTGTTCGCGCTGTTTTACGGCGTGGGCAACGGCACGCTCACCATCGTCATGGGCACGGTAATGGCGCAATACGTCAGCGCCGCGCACGTGGGCGCGCTCAACGGCGTGCTGGGCCTGCCGCAAGCGCTGGTGTGCTCGGCCGCGCCGCTGGTAGTCGGCCTGCTGTGGATGCCCACGCGCGGCTACACACTGGGGCTGCTGCTGCTGCTGACACTGGCGCTGCTGGGCGTGGCCATGCTGCGCAGCGCGCAGCGGCGCGCGCTCAACGTCCAGCCGTAGATTTTTTGCCTGCCAGCCTGCTCTTTTTGGCCGCTGGCGCTTTTTTGTTTGACGCCGCAGCGCTTGCCTGGCCTGACTTTTCAGCTTTTGAATTTATAGCGCCAGGGGCGGCTGGCGCGGCGCTGGCGGTATCGCGCAGCGCGTTGGCCGCGATGTGCTGAAACTGCTGCGTCAGCGCGCCCCACCACTGCATCGGATCGGCTGGCGCTGCGGCGGATGCGGACGCGGCTTTGCGGCGCGCCGGTTTGCGCGCGGCGGGCTTGGGCGCGGGCGCTGCGGCTGACTGTGGGGCTGGCTGTGGGGCGGGCTGTGGGGCGGGCTGGGCCGCGGCGGCCGCTGGCTCTGGCGCGCTGGCGGCAGGCGGCGGCGCGGCGGCGGCGTCATTGCCTGCGGCGGGCAAGGTAAACGCCTTGGCCACTTCGGCCATGCCAAGGTTCATGCTCTCCAGCGTCGCCAGCGTCATCTTCTGCACTTCCAGCGCCTGAATGGTGGCCTTTAGCAGCGTGGCGTTTTGCTCCAGCCAAAACAGCACGGACTTCAGCTCGCTCACGCGCTTGTCCAGCTCTTGCACGCTCAAGGTGGGCGCGATCCAGTTGCTGAACATGGGTGGCGTTGCGCCGCCGCCCGAAGACAGCTTTTGCATGAAGTCGAACCCAGGCGTCAGGCTGGCGAACGGGAAAGCGGAAGAATCGGTGGTGGTCATGAAAGTCTCCTCAAGCGCGGCTGCCTCAGTGCTGATGCGCGTGCGCGGGCGGCGCGGCATTCAGGGCGCGCACCGGCGCATCAAGCTGCTGCGTGAACTGCTTGCCGTCAGATTGATTTTCGAACGCAAGCGTGATGGGCACGCTCTGGCCCGCCGTCAGTTCATGCTTGAGCGCCATCAGCATGATGTGATAGCTGCCTGGCTTTAGCTCCAGCGTGGCGCCCCTGGCGATGGGCAAACCCTTTTCAAGCTGGCGCATTTTCATGACGCCGCCTTCCATCGACATCTCATGCACCTCCAGCGCGCCCGCCACGGGCGAGGACCCGCCGGTCAGCCGCACGTCCTGCGCGGCCTTGATTTGCATGAAAGCGCCGCTGGCCTGCTGCCCCGGCACGCTGGCGCGCACCCAAGCTTCGGAAATCGTTACTTGCGCGTGCGCGGCGGCGGCGGCAAGCAGCAAACAGGTCGTGGTCAAAAAGCGTTTCATGAATATCCTTCCGATGAATTTCAAATTGGGTTCAATGCAGCAATTGTGCCGGTTGCGTAAGCTGCTCGGCCTCGGCGCGGCCCGGGCTGGCGTGGTGCACCGCCAGCCGCCAGCCGGGCGCGGTCTTCAAATAAACATTGGTGGCCACCACCCAGATGCGCTGTATGCCGTCGGCAGTCATCAAATCCACCCGCTCCAGCACGTTGTGCACCGCCGCGCCCATGCCCTCGATGCGGCGCACCCGCTCTGGCCAGGCGCGCACGGTGCCGGCGGAAAACATGACCTCAAACGCGGCGCGAATGGCCAGCGCGCCCACCAGCCGCGGGCCGCCGGGCAGCACGCAAACGATGTCGTCCTCATCGGCCCAGCAGGCCATCATCTGCTCCAGATCGCCGCTGTGCAGCGCCTCGTAAAACGCCGCCTCCACATCGTCGGGCGAACCGCCAAACTGGGCCGATCTGTAACGTGACTTGGGCATGGCGCATTCAACCTTGCCGGCCGGCGTGACCAGCGGCAGGCGCATCGGCCTTGGGCGCGGCCGCGGCCGCTGGCGGCAGCTCAGGCAGCGGCGCCGCGCCCGCCGCCCCCGCCGCGCCCAGCGACACAATGGCCGACAGCCGGTCGTACAACCGGCGGTTGAGCGTGTGCGCCGCATCCAGCTCCTGCTGCAACGCCTTGCTCACCCGCGCAAAATTGAACAGCTTGCGATTGGTCTCGCGCAAATGATCGGCAATGCGCTTGGACATCGCCATCAGCAAGCGCGCCGCCACGGCCGGTTTGTCGTTGATCAGGCGCGTCATGGCGGCGCTGGTAAGCACCGCCAGCGCCAAATCGGTCGATGCGGCGCAAGTGGCCGAGCGCGCCCCGCCATCAATCAGCCCCAAATCGCCAATCAAACTGCCCGGCCCCAGCACCGACATCACCATGCCGTCATCGGCAAGCGAGCTGGAGCTTTCCACCGTCACCTCGCCATCGAGCACCAGCGCCATGAAATCGCTGCTCTTGACCTCGCCCTCGTGAATCACCACCTCACCGGCCTTGACCAGCAGCGGCGACATATACCCGACCACCTCGCGCGCGTCCTCGGCGCTCAACTCAACCAGCGCCCCGCCAGTAACCAGCAGCTCCGCCGCCCTGGCCTGCACCTGCTCCGCCGCTCGCCGTTTGCTTGTGAACATAACGTGATTGTAGAAACAAGTACTATGGCCTATTAGCGTTATTTTCGCAACCTGAAAAATAGCGTGAACGAATCCTGACAAAAAAGCCCGCTTGACGGCGGGCTTGTGTTTGGCTGGAAAAAGATCAGCGCTTTTGCCGGTACTTGCGCAGGGCGGCGATTTGGGCGGCCAGGATGGCCAGCTCGGACGTGGCGCGGGCCATGTCGATTTCGCTTTTGGCGTTTTTCAGCGCTTCTTCGGCGGCGCGTTTGGCGGTGTTGGCTTTTTCTTCGTCCAGGTCCTTGCCGCGAATGGCGGTGTCGGACAGCACGGTTACGCGGGTGGGCTGCACTTCAAGGATGCCGCCAGCCACAAAGATGAATTCTTCGCCGCCGCCGGAGGTTTGCACGCGCACCGAGCCGGGCTTGATGCGGGTGATAAGTGGCGTGTGGCGCGGGTAGATGCCCAGCTCGCCTGCCTCGCCCGGCAGGGCGACGAAGGTGGCCTCGCCGGAGTAGATCGACTCCTCGGCGCTGACCACATCGACGTGAATGGTGTTTTCCATGTTGGGGCCTTCAAGCCACTTTCTTGGCTTTTTCCATGGCTTCTTCGATGGAGC
>Ga0209628_10001822_pt1 | contig 14126 bp, 4 predicted proteins | sample TergutCu122P4_FD_187285 | JGI IMG/M metagenome (GOLD analysis project Ga0209628, IMG submission 187285) | Cubitermes ugandensis P4 segment gut microbial communities from Kakamega Forest, Kenya - Cu122 P4 (SPAdes) (version 2) | ecosystem: Host-associated > Arthropoda: Insects > Digestive system >...
TCACGTTCCACCTACACGAAAATGAACCCCCAGACTCTTTTGTCGGTAAACTAACAGCCACAGATCGTGACATAGGGCGGAATGCAGAACTAACCTTTTCCCTATCAAATGCTCAGAAGGATTTTGCCATTGACCCCAAGAATGGTTTCATCAAGACGCTACATGTTTTCGACAGAGAGGAACTTGTTCAGAGCACCAGCCAGAGCTACGTCACTTTGGAAGCCACTGTCACTGATAACGGTGTTACAAGACTCAGAGACAAAGTTAAAATAAATGTGTACGTGACAGATGAAAATGATAATGCTCCGAAGTTCCTCCGAACTCCATACAAAGTTCAGATATCTGAAGCTTCTCCTGTAGGCACTCAGATATTTAGAGTGTCCACTACTGACGCCGACGAGGGGCTAAATGGGGACGTGTTTTATTCGATTGTCAGTGGCAATGTTGAAGGCCGGTTTGCTATTGACGAGGCTACAGGTCAGATCACAGTCGCCCGGGTTCTGGATCGCGAGACAGAGTCACGCTATATACTGAGTGTCGCAGCCCAAGATGCTGGGTTAAGTGTCCGGCTCAGCGCCACGACAACCGTCGCAGTCGATCTGCTGGACGAGAACGATAATGCTCCGGAGTTCACGCAGACAGAGTCTCGAGTTTCTGTGCTCGAAACTACGCCCATCAACACAAGACTTGTGCAGTTCCGGGCTTCGGACGCCGATCTCGGAGTGAACAGCGAAGTGACTTTCTCCATCGGAGCTGGAAATCGCCGTGACGCCTTCCACATGGACCCACTTACTGGTACCCTATTCTTGCACAAGGCGCTAGACTATGAAGAATTAACAGCTTACACCCTTAACATCACAGCTTCGGATGGCGGCAACCCTCGCCTCTCCACGACAATCCTCTTCTATGTGGCAGTTGAGGACAGCAATGATAACCCCCCTGCGTTCCCTAATACGGCCATTGTGCGTCAGATTCGTGAGGGTATTCCTGTTCACACGCCGATAGTGACCGTGGCAGCTGAGGATCCCGACTCTGGTCCCAACGGTCGGGTAAAATACACTATCTCCCGCCAAGAACCCGACGACTCCAGGCGACATTTTGGTATAAACCCAGCTACTGGCGTAATCCACACTTTGCTGCCTATTGATCGCGAGACTGTTGACACCTTTCGGCTCCTTGTCGTGGCGACAGACCAAGCGCTACCAGAGAACACCCGACTCTCAGCCGAGAAGCTGGTGACAGTGATCGTTGAGGACATTAATGATAATGCACCTCTGTTTGTGTCAATGAGTGCAGCTTTTCTACCTCGCAGTGGCCTCCATGTGATGCAGGTTTTGGCTCGCGACTTGGACTCCAGCACCAACGGACTAGTGACATACGAGCTTGTTAGTGGTGACACCGATCTCTTCCGCCTTCACCGCAGTTCCGGTGCCCTGTCGCTCAAGATGCCCATAATATCGCCGGAGTCTCGCTATCATTTAGCAGTAAAAGCCACAGACGAAGCGGTGCAATCAGAGAGGAAGTCCACAGAGGCTTACCTTACTGTTATTGCTAGAGGTGACGGTCATGCAAGTGGTTTGGTGTTCGAGGGTGGGGGATCTGGAGGGTTGGCTGGGAGTGTGTACGAGAATGAGCCGCCAGGAACAAGCATTCTGACGGTACGAGCGACAGGACAGCCAGCTAACAAGGAGTTGGAATATTACGTGATGAACGTGACTGGAACTCAGGGGAGGCAAGTAGACCGTCTGTTTGACATGGACATGAAGCTGGGCATCCTCGCGACGGCCGCGCAACTCGACCGAGAGGCTGGCTCTGACGCCTACACCGTGGAGATTGCCGCTATCGTGGCCAACTCGCCGATTCCCATCACCGCTTCCACCACGGTGAGTCGTGTACATGACTATGTAGTTTTTTTTTTCAGAAGGAGTGGGGAGTACTGTTACAGGTTGAGTAGAATATTTCATAAAAATGCATCTACCGACATGACTGCATAATTTTCAATGTCTGATCGCTGTCTACTCTTCCTAGATCGGCTGGTTTATATTTTTAGACATTTATTCTACCAATCTTCAATAACGATTGGTGAATAAGAAGTATCTGTAACACAGTAAAGCCATCTGCATGGCAGCTCCGTTTTTGAAATGCACCCTAATGGATCATATAGTCTTGTAGCTCAATGCATACTAAGGATAAAATCATTACGTTGGCCCCACCGAGTCCCAACTATTGCGTGGAGGCAACTGTCGGACTGTCACACAGAATCAAGCCATTCGATGTTATATAACTTGAAAAATGAAAAGCGCCCTGAAGCCGTGATTAAATAAACAAAGAAGTATAAGTTTACACATATAAAGAAAACATTGTGATAGGCTTCGATCACGAGGTTCACATTTAGTTGGTGGAAATTATTTTCGTCTTATACCTGGTGTTGTTTTCCAAGAACTTAGTATTTTCTCTTATATCCGGGGTCACGATTTTCATTTTTAGGGTTTGTTGTTGTTTCGTTTTCGTGGTTATAAAATGAAAGAGATAGAAAGTAAGTCAGCATCTCCGGTGTCATCATAAACTCCAGTTATGGTGGAAAAAATTAACAAAAGTAAGTTATTTGGCAGTATAGTATCACCGTTTTTCGAAACCGTGTGTGTCCTCTTTGCATCAAAGCTGTTGGTTTGCAAACACACATCCACACATCGTTTTTAAATGACAGTAGATGTAGGTATCTGATTACGAACTCTGACCCGAGGAGTTATACCAAAAATGTAAGAGAACACTTTCAATAGAGCGCGGAGTTAGAATATATAACGCGGACATCTCAAAGCGAAGTAGGAGGGCAGTGTGACTACCCTTGAACAGTCAGCTATGCCTGCAGTGGCATATAAAGAAAACTAATTGAAATGTGAAGGGCAAAGGGATAAGATAATATGAAGAAATATCTTACTGACAGGTGGTTTGTGTGAAAACATGAGGATGTTTAGAAGAAAGATCACTATTAGTATACGTGTCTCTGACTTCCTGTATTTTTATATGTGGTTTATTTAACGAACCTGTAAGTAAGTGAGACAATATAACTTCGAAGAATTGGAAGAATATAAATACTGAATCAAAAAAGTGTGGGTAAAAAGGTCGTGGTTTAATTTAATATAATATCCCGACTTATGTATGGAGGGGTTAACTAAAACCACGAAAAATAAGTCAAAGTAGTCAGTTTCAAATCCAGGATTCGAAAAGGACGCTTTCTGTGTAGAAGTCACAAGTGTTATCATCTGAGCAACACGTTATGAGACAATAAATTTGTAAATACTGTATTCACTAGTTTTACATTTTCCACATAATCATGGTTTATTATCGGTGGAATTTAATGAAAACGGCGTATTTAAGGAGAAGAAGCAGGTGACAGAATAATATGTATGGAGGATGTTATTTGTGTAGAGAGTTGAGAGGTTAACATCACGCCTCGGCCGCTTTACCACCGGGTAGGAACCTCGGTGCTCATCGCATAGGAGGGTGGGTGGGCTCCGGAGTCGGTCCGGAAGATTTGGATAATACAAACGTTACTTGGCACTGCAGGGATTGGAACACCGTCTCGTCCAGCCCGTAGAGTCCTACATCGACTGCGCTGTATCTGGAAGGATAAGCAGACTCTGGCCTTAGGATCACACATAAATTTATCTTCAGCATTTGAGGCGAGACTTTGGCAGTAGAACACTTTGATTTCTGTTTCGACACAGAGGTCAGTATTCGTGACTGACAGAATATTTGAATAGTGTCTTAATCACTTTCTCTTTCAATCATACAAATTACAATACATCATAACCTCAATAAGAAGGATTTGAACGTCGTGCTGAACACATTTATTTGTTTGAAGAGAAAGCTTGTCTGCAAGCGTTTACGGTCTTTATAGAGTCGCAGGCCTGTCATAGTTCTTTAAGCAAACCTGAGCTATGTCATATGCAAATGCATGGTTTTGTGCTCGATGTCAGTAATGTTAGCACACTGGGGCGCCAAGTGTTCTGTCGAAGAATCTTTACGTATTCAGGCGTTAGTGGGAAGCAAAGGGCAAGTATTTTCAAATCGTAACTCAAGGCATTATTTCCGTTTTTGGTACTGGCAACTCATGACGGTGCTTATCCAAGGCTATTTGCTTCTTAGTTTAAGTACGTTTTTTAATAGGCTATTTGTTACTGGTGTAAACTGTGTCAGCTGTGAATTTGTTTACCTACATGGACAATCTGCTAACAGTTGCACTTGTGTTTTGCCATTTAAGGACCTGACATTTGTATGAATAATATATAAAAATTCAGTTACTGCCTGACAGAAAACGCCGCTTATTCATTCCAAACTCCAGTTCGTTAATATTGTTTAGGGCAGTAATAACTGTTTATTTTGAGATTTATATGAAGAATATAAATGCCCTATGGGTAAAATTCAGGATGCAGGACAAAATCATGGCATAAACGCAGCCAACAAAATTTTTGAAAATGCAGAAAATTTAAAATATTCGGGAATGACGCGAACAATTCGAAATTGCGTGCATGAATAATATAATAGCCGATAAAATATGCCGAATGTTTGCTAACGCTCGGTCCATAATTTTTGTCTTCCGTTCACGATCTAAAAACATGAAGATTAATATATACTGAAATGTAATTTCGCTTGTTTTGTATGGTTACGAAAGTTGCTTTTTCGTATTAAGGGGAGAGCGTGGCCTGCATGAATTCAAGAATTGGTTTCTAAGGGAGGAAGTAACTGGAGGCCGGAAAAGCGTGCACAGTGAGAACTTCGTGATTTTTAGGATGTTGAAATGATACATGATTGAATACGCGAGGCGTGTAACACGTGTGTGGGAGACGATGCATACGGGGTTTTGGTGTGGTGGGAACAGCTGAAAGATGTAGACCACTTGGAAGACCTAGGCTTAGATTCGAATGTAATATTATACTTGGTCTTTAAGATAAGGGATGGGAGTGTGTGGTCTGAGTTAATCTGACTCTGGATAGGTTCAAGTGACGGACTTTCGTGAACACGATAATGAACATTCTGACTACATTGTGAGAAATTTCTTGGCTGGCTGAGAAATTATCAGCTATGCAAGAAGGACTGTGCTCCATACATTTGGTCAATTAGTGGGTAAAATTAAGTGTTTTATTGTGAAAGGAGTTGGTACTTATGCTAACCACTCTGGTTCAAAGAGCCAAACACATGGATAGCATCACGTACTCGTACATTATTCATATCCACATTGCCTGTGTACTGTAGAAGTACTGCTACCATTTACCATAGTTATTGTATTACCGTAGCACTATGCTCTCAGAACTGCGAAAAGCTTGGAATTTGGCTCGTTTACCTGACTGCCGAGCTATCTCAAAACTGTCTCTGTCTGTACACTTGAAAAACCGTGATTTCCTTTGACAGAATTTTCTTTAAATTGGACGGTTCAAAGATTCACAAAAATTTGAAAACACGTCTCGACTTTTAAAACTAGACAGAAGTAATGGATATTTCACATGCGTTTTTGTGAATATCACGAGTGAAAATTACGGTATAAAGATATATCAACCGCATTTCATACCATATAACTTATTTCGCATGTCTTACGGATTTTGAGGTAACATAATGAGAGGGCCTGCCGGCATCATTATACCGTGCATACATTTCCTAACTTATGTTACATATAAAGAAAGGAAAATTCGAAAATCTAAACCAGCGTACCTTACAATGACACCTCACAAGTTTAGATATTATTTATAAACATACTGATTACGTGTGTCCAGCGAGGGTCTAACCATTGCTCAGGCCTTTATTTGCTGGCTTCTCGCCACAAAGGCAGCGCTCGATCCCCGGCCAGTCCATTGTGGTATTTGTTGTGGGCAAAGTGGGACTAGGACAGGCTTTTCTCCGAGTACTTTTTTCACTTGTTACTGTCACTGCATCAATACTACGTGTGTGTTTATTCATTCTTCACCGTTGGTAATTGACAGAGTCGTTAAATAATGCACTTCAAATGTAAAGGTAAAAATTTCCCCAGAACATGTCATGCAACACAGAAGGGGAGTAGTGATCTTTCTCTATCCTATTTCAAACCTCGGCTGTTGGTGGGGGTGGGTGGTCACCGCCACGCCCCACATGTAAAATGAACCCATAAAATTAGAAATGAGCCTGTCAGTCAAATTTAAGAATTTAATGCTTATTTATACCAGAAGGTGCAGCACGAGGTGGAGAGGGAAGAGCAAATAAGAAACTTTAATTCATATTTCGATATTGTTCTCGAAGTAAATTATGCTAATGCATCCGTTTATCTATTACGTTTATTAATGATAGATTTCAGCGTTCTTCTGCCGCGCGAAATTTTATTTCCAATTGATACCATAAAATATTGGAATGAATTTTGTTAGTAGGATAAGAAATTGAGAATTTTGAATCTATGGCACTTGTACAGTGCCAATATTTACCAGTTTGTCTGTCCATGTTGCAAATTATTCGGATTAATACGTCTTCATTTCGTGGATTAATATATGTGTCTGCATCACTGACGTCTAAAAATCAGTTTTTTTTTGTCTTGCGAAGAAGTGAAAAAACATCTGGTTGTAAATTTTAGGTCTCTAAAATTTTGTGATTTAATTTTCTTTTGTGCGGTAAATACATAAATTTCAGTTTATGAGAATTTATTGGTATCTTGAAACTGAAGAAACAGCTCCAAATTTTTGTCACATATAACGAAGTAAAATGCCAATGTTTGTACTTTCGTGGCAACTTTGAGTATAAACCCACTGAAGCGACACATGGTCCATGGCTGTTCTTTTTTGATCGCGTTTGTCGTCCTTGATGCGTATCAGAAAAGACACGTCGAAAATTGGTTCTGCTCTTTCTCCTCCCTCCCCCTCCCCAGCACCCCTTCAGGAGCAGAGGATTTGAGGGGATTCCTACTCTATTCAGGTGCTAGACAGAACCAGGGTTTAAAGCCAATTCTGCTGAGGGGTACAAATTTTTCATGAGCTCTCACCTGAAGACAGAAATGATCGCACCTCCGAAACTTTGCTTTTTTTCCGTAGGAACCTATGTAGTGGCCATGATGTTGGTTGCAGTAGTAGTAGTAGTAGTAGGGGTGGTGGTAGTAGTAGTAAATTTATAAGAACATCAGCTGCAGAAGGTATTTTTGGTTCTGACGTTTAAAAACATAGCCGCAACACTCTAAGGTTTAAACATAATGTGTTTCCATAGGCATCCTGATGAATGCACTGGAACATACGTGTGTATACTCATTCTAAAGGTAATATAAAAGTTGAATTCGTAGGAAATAATTTACTTTAAAATTCTAGTAAATACTTTATTTCACTCTATTCTGCAATGCTTGTCACCTGCTTTTATTTTGTGTTATTTCATATCATATAAACTATTTTTTTTCTCACACAAATAGTTTGAAAAATTTGTTTGCTGAGTAAATCGAAATATTCAGCAAATACATTTAACGCGTTCAAACAAAATCTGGGACACTGTAGTCAAAATCTGCTTCCTTAGTTCTTATAAATCGTGATATACTACATTTTTGTAATGAAGCAGCATTCTGAAATAATAAGAGATGTGGGAACAATTGTAAAACGCTGACATTGTTACTGCTGCTCCATCATAATTTCTCCTGTATGTTCACATATAGATGGCTGTGGCTAGATGACTAGCGACTTTATAGAAAAACATCATAAAAGAATTCCTTGTTTTGATTTGCAAGGGAAGTTGTTAAGTTGGCAGCTTTATGAGGTATTAGAATTGTCTAATATTGCAGCGTTATGCCTTAAGACCAGCAGAGACTGCGAGATTGCATACTTACGTGAAATTGTAAATCGATGTAGACTGTAATTGTCTGTCTGGAAATTTAATCTGCTGTTGAAGAAGACCCACTGAAAATCAAGTCTCGCTTAGATGAAAGTATGTATATGTTGAGACTGACGAATGACGCCATCTGTCAGACGCCAAAGTAACTGTTTCCTCTGTGAATAACATACAAAATAGATAAATCTGTCAAAACTTTTTCCTGTTATGTGTAGACTTACAGAAATTATTTTCGTTTAGAAACGCATATGTGGCAATATATGCACCAAACGTGATGTACTTAATTTTAGCTGCCGGCAGCTTATCTACTGTTTGCATGTCTGTTGAGGTTAATTCGCAATGGAAGAACTGCTAGACTTAAGATAATGGTGAATTTGTTCATTTTCAGAGTCACGAACAGGTAAAAAGAGCTTAATTTTCGTTCTTGAAGAAAATATTCAATAGAAGATTGTTTGATAAAGTCATGGACACAGTTTTGTTTATTACAATTTCAAAGGCCAGCTGTAAGTATAATTGCTATCTGCCGCAATGTTAAGAAGCTCCGCGCTTTCGCACGGAGTTTGTACGTTTCTTATAACTGTCACAATAGACGGTGATGGGTTGTCCGCAAATAAATACTATAACGCACTGGTGTTTATAATGGACACACAATGTGTGTTCTGTGAGGTGATTTTCTGTGTATGATGTAGGTGAAATTCAGTCTTCCCAGAGTTAAAGGCCATTAGATTTCTAGTTATTACTGGTGTACTTTTAGCCATAACTTTAAGCTACGCAGCTGACTTTTCAGGGGAGCAAATTCTGTTTCCCTTACATTGGCTATTCGTAGTTTGCCTTATAGTTTTGCTCTGTGTTATTGGCTAGCAAAACATAGGAAGTTAAAATACAAATCCACAAACACCCTTTGATATTAGCTTTGCACTTCCAGTCGTATTTTAAGTTCTAAAACAATCACCTTAATTGCTGGTTGTAAAAAAGTATAAAACAAAGTACTGTTTGCTTAAAAATGTTTTGGCTTGTGGATAACGCAATATGAATGCGAGTTACATCGAATTCCCGAATTCCCCAGCGGATGATATGTTTTGTGCTGTCTGTACATAGGCAACAGAAATATATGTTCTTTAAAAAAACAGACTTAGTTTTCAATAAAAATTCATACAATTTTCAAGTAGCTATGTTCTAATTGTGATTAAATAAATAAAATTATTGTCGTATACATTTGTTATTTTGTTCTGTGTGTACCAGATTTTTACACGATAGAATTGAGGGCTGTTGAAATCTTTCATACAGCTTGTTCTTGAGTTAGTTTGCTGCATGAAAGCCAGGATGGTGGGCTCCTCTTAGTAATTATAGGTTCCTTGTTGCGACAATTCTATTGTTCTGTATTTAGGTCTAGGGTGGAGGTCTTTCTGTGCGTTGCGTTTCTAGAGGCTGAAGACCCCATAGAAATGCGTATGGGCATATGTAGCGATATATTTTGCACGAATTGATGAAATGTGCATATCTTAACCCTTCTTTATTCCTTGTTTTAATACATGACACCATTACGAGTCGCAGAAAGTTGAATCCAGGCGGAACTGAATTGTCGTCCCAAGAGTAAACATATTAGGCATTATTAGGTACAAAATTGACATTAAAACGAGTCTGTTTGTTCCATATGGCGGACTGGTACAGTTCTATAAGTCTGTGGCGTGGGTGAATGAAGCCTGAAATTTTTCTTTCTTTGCACTTCGCTTATGGTCCCCTGTTTAGAATTTAGACTATCTTTTTTTTTTGTAATACAGTAATTATACTGATCAACATATATTTTAGGTTTCAGTACTTTATTACTTTACTTGGTATTTCTTTCTTTCTTTTTTTTTGTCTGTAATATCAGTGTGTGTTGCATTCCATTTCTTTCCCTCACTTTCTATTTTCAAGGTAATACCTAATGGTCTTGAGAAGTTTCCTGAGATAACAGTATCATCCCTGAAGATACCATTTTAGCCGAAACGTGTAGGATTGTCAATTAGCATCGGAAGAAGAAAAAAAATGTACGTTGTTGGTAATATTACTTCACAAGACACGACATTGCTGGACGAGATCAGTAACCGCTCTCCATCAGAAGGGTCAGGGAAACGCCCACGGACTTGGAGCCTGTAGGGAAGGTTTTTCTAAAGCCTAAAGCTAATCCTGGCACCTAAAGTTTATGATATATTCATGTTTTAAACAGATGACAATTGACAAGTTTCAAAGTGTGAACAATTCCAGATTGCATACGATGTTCAGTTTTATAACGCCACGTTTCAGAAACCATCCATTTTCTTCATCAGGTATAAAGGGAAGAAATACTGCTACGGCAGCTGAGTAGTTCGAAAGAGCTAGTCGCAGTCACTGACATGTTTTCGAAAGTAAAGTATGTAAACATTTCTTTAGAAACAAATAATTTAAGTAACCAGATTTATGTGCAGCCAAGACAGTGAAAATTACCAATACAGAAAGTTTCAAAACCAAGTGGCGTCAAAGACTTTGTTTGCAATATCATAGAAGGAGATTTTATCGAGCAGTGAAACACGGTGTAGCATTTGAGGTTACCACGTGTATCTCGAAGGTATTGTACATGGATTGCAGAACAGCTGTTCGTGGCTGTGATAACATATGTGCTGTTTTTGTTTTGTCCCAATGTAAAGCAGGTATTATCATTAAGAGTACTTTATTTTTTAAGTATACATGACCATACTTGTTAGAGATGTCTTCACTTATTTACAGAAATGTGGAATTTATAAGCTTCAGATTGGTTTTAATTAAGTTTCGCTAATGAAATTATTAATTATTTTCACTTTCATTTAAAAAGGATGCTTTCAGAATACTTAAATAAGCATGAATTTTGTCCGTGTGGAATTTACGAGATCGGATGTGCCTTTCAGAAAACACCGTGTCTTCATTACAAAAACGAGTCATTTAATACTGTGTTGGGATATAATTACTATTTATTCTAAAATCATGGTAAGCACAAAAATATAATATGTCAGTAAGAAGTAGAGTTAGTAATTGTTTGGCAGGCGGTACTGTATTATAACACCAGTTGTGTAAAATCATAGGACACTTTTGTGTTGTATGTTGAAGCCAACAGACGAAGTATTCGTTAATGCCGTGATGGTATCTGACCTTTTGATTACATGTACTGTAGATGATAGCACTGAGTTGTAACTGTTTTGTTGTAGGCACTATTGAAGTTTATGTAAAACGCAAGGTTTAAGTTACATTATGTAGCCTAGACAGTAAACTTTGTACCACTGTGCCTAATTGAAATAAGTCGGAATTACGCGTATTTATGGAGGGTTTTTTTAAACATTACTTTTGTGAATGTCGCATTTACGAGGCGTGTCCGGAAAGTAAAGATACAAAGGTCTTAAACATGTACATTTTTAATTTACAAAAGCGACACTGTGAATGAATTGCCTGTATATAACTTTATTTTTCAACATAGTCGCCGGCATTGTCCAAACATTTATTAAGTCCTGGAACCAGCTTTTGTATCCCCGAGTCATAGAGGTCTGCCGCCTGCCCTTTGAACCACGTCATGACTTCTTCTTGCACCTCATCATCGTCGTCGAACCTTTTCCCAGCGAGACCTTTCTTTAGGTGAAGAAACAAGTAGAAATCACTGGACGCGAGGTTCAGACTGTATGGCTATGGTCCAATATATCCCACTTGAATTTTTCCATAAGCGCAGTGATGATGTGCGCAGAACTGGGCCGCACGTTGTCGTGGAGCAGGCACAAGCCACGTGACAACATTCCTCTCCTTTTGTTTTGAATGGCTCATCGAAGCCGTGTCAAGGTGTCACATCATGCAGCGGCATTAATTGTTGCGCCAGGAGGCATGGAGTCGACCAGGAGAATGCCTTTCCTGTCCCAGAAAACGGACGCCATGATTTTTTTTTTCACAGAAATTGAAGTTTCGAATTTTTGGGTTCTAGGGGAATGCGTATGGCGCTATTGCAGTGACTGTTGCTTGGATTCAGGAGTGTGGTGAAAACCCTATGTTTCATCTCCAGTCACAATGGAGTCCAGAAACTCATCTCCTTCCTGTGTGTAGCGCGTGAGAAACTTTAGCGCGGAAACCATTCGTTTCGTTTTGTGATCGTCCGTTAATATTTTGGGCACCCAGCGTGCGCACAGTATTCTGTACCTTAATTTTTCTGTCACAGCTTTATGAATTGTGGTCTTAGACACTTCGGGAACGATGTGATGTAACTCTCTTATCGTCACGCGTCGATTTGCGCGAATATCTCCTTCAATTTCCTGAAGGTCGTCAGAGATCAAGGATGGCCTACCGCTCATTTGTTCGTTGTGAACATCAGTCCTTCCTTCGGAGAATTCGCGGCACCACTTCGTCACATTTTGCCGATTCATAACGTTACCATAAACAGCAAAAATTTGTTTGTGAATTTCCGCTGGACGTTCAACTTTTGCGTTGAGAAATCGTATGACGGAATGCACCTCGCATTTGGCGGGACTTTGGATCTGCGCTGCAATTTCAAACATGTCTCACTCAAACAAAGCCGGTTCTACCACTGTCAAACGAGCACGGCTCACAGGTAAAGGATCAAGGTCGACGGCAGTGTTGCCATAATAAGCATAAAAAATTTCCCTATCGACCTACACGTGATGTATCTTTACTTTCCGGACATGCCTCGTACGTGAAGTTGGTTAGCCAGTGTTTGTTGCCTTTAAATGGTGGAGAGTGTTCGTTGCCAGTGTCATGATGCTCATTGCATATTTAAGGTTCCTGTAAGCGTGATTTATGTTGAAACTTTAATTTTTGATTGACGGTTTAGACTGTACTGATATGAATGTTCACCAGAAACGTGGCAGTTTTTCCTGTTTTATTTTAATGACGCAATCTGTTGTATTTTTAAAATTAATTTTTTTACCCGCGTATTTATATTTTATTTAACGTTGCGTCTCAGACTCAGACTGTGTAGGATCAAATGTAGAATGAAAATAAACAGTGAACTGGAAAGTGTGTGGAAGGAAACGCTAATGATCTGATTTTAGGTAACATTGCAGAGTTTGCCTTGAACGTCTGAAGAAAGCCAGTAAGAACCTATTAATATAGTTCGCGTCCAAGATGAGATGCGAAAGGATACATTATGAAGCCACTTTAAAATTGCTACTGCTTCGGTAGTGGATGTTGTATTATAAAACACGTAAAATTGAAGGTTATACAAATATTTGTAATTTTTAGACGCTTTCGCAAAATTGCGAAAAGCGACTATTAGCTTTATGCCTGTCCGTCAGTCCGACCGTCTGTCCGCATGGAACAACTTCTCTCACTGGAATGATTTTCATAAAATTTGATAATTAAATATCTTTCGAAAATCTGCCGAGAAAATTCAAGTTTCATTGAAATTGGACAAGAATAACGGATACTTTACATGAAGACCAATACACATTTTTGATCATATCTCTTTTAATTCTTCTTTGAATGCAATATGTTTCAGACAAAGTTGTAGTGAAAATCGAAACAAATTTTATGTTCAATAATTTTTTTCTTCGAAAATCTTGCCGTTTGTGAGATAATGTGGAAAAATTTTGTAGAACGGGGCAGGCCACAGATGACAGTATGGCTCACGCTCATTGCATGCTGAATACCTACGGCTGCAAATACACACCCAGGTTGTGTAATACTTACTGCCTTACCACCGCAACAATGGTTGCACGAACGCGCCTCAGTGTTACGTCATAGTACATTTCCCGTCTTGTTACTAATAAGGTACTCGTATAATTCTGTAATACGTTGTATCATGAGGCTTGGATGCTGATTTTCTCTGCAGTTGATTCGTTGTTAGGTTCATTCAAAGGCAGTAGACAGAAAAGAAATAAGAAAATTAAAAAAAAATCTATTAGTGCAAATACATTCACAAGAGCGTCGGTCTTTTTGCATCAAATTCCCCCTGACTATTTCTTATACACAGATAACCAAACTCTATAATTGTTATGGTTAACTCTCCGCCTTCATATCTAGCGAAGTCCCAGTAACAAGTTTTCTACCCTGAAATCAGCCGTCCCGACTGAGTCCTTTCGTCATTTGTCATATCCTGCAAGCAAAATATTTGATAATAGGTACATTAAAATATGCCACTGCTCTTCTGATTTGGTCCTTAACTTTTATCGTTGTTATCAACCTGTCACTCTTAAGTTACGTGCGAAGTTAACCGGTTTTATGAAAAACAGTTTAAAGCAAGACAGGAACAGTAGTGAGCTGGCGGTTTGTATAAAATATTGGTTGCAGTGATTAAATGGATTTTAAAATCAATA
>Ga0209628_10001823_pt1 | contig 14123 bp, 7 predicted proteins | sample TergutCu122P4_FD_187285 | JGI IMG/M metagenome (GOLD analysis project Ga0209628, IMG submission 187285) | Cubitermes ugandensis P4 segment gut microbial communities from Kakamega Forest, Kenya - Cu122 P4 (SPAdes) (version 2) | ecosystem: Host-associated > Arthropoda: Insects > Digestive system >...
TGATTAGAATGAGCTTTGCAGACATAAGCAGTGACACATTTTTCACAAATATATCGTATTACTGTTTATTTTCAGAGACACAGTACATATCTACCATGTTTATATTATCACATATTTACATTCTCTCTCTTTGATGGTAATACCCCACATAAAGAGGGTGTGTTTTAAGTGGAATATTTTGTAAGACATGTTGACCGTGGAAAAAATGAGGACCCTCTATTACAGTAGGGTTCTGAGGAGACCATAGATATTTAGAAATTCAAACAGTACATTGTAGTAACAAGTGAAATTTTGCATTTGGTTGGTGAAAAAAAACCAAGTACATGAAACTACTGTGCTAGACTGAAGTTTTCAGTGACAAACTTTTGAACAAGAAAATTTCAGTTGATAGAAATATGTGATTTGTTTTATATTAAGAGAGAGAGAGAGAGAGAGGGGGGGGGGCAAAAAAACTCATAAATTATCCTTCCATGTCCTGTGATTGTTGACCTCAGAATGAGAATAAGAGTCATTGAATCTATCATTGCATTGTATGAATTGATTTGTTTTCATAAATGGAATAAAGTGAGACTGTTTATTCTTACTGCAAGACAATAGGTGTTTCATTGTAACACATACTGTGGACACGCAGGAATATGATTTGTGTTGTAAATTAATCTGCATGGTATAGACTATTCAAAGTAAAGATTCTAGTTGCTCGTCTGTCTAAGATACTCTCTGTTGTTAAGGATCATAATCATGCCCACCATCAGTCTTGTGAGCTAGATGAATCTGGTGTCCACTTCTGTCTGATGGTAAATATCTATGAGGTTTTTGAACCTACATTTTGTGCGTCTCATTAATGTCACAGATAAGGTGGGCAGACATACATATTATATTCCTTGATTTAATGACACTTAATGTATTAGGTGGTGAATATTCATCATAAATATTCTTGCTGTATAATTTTTGAGCCTCCAACATTTAAACTTTGTCTACTGGTTTGGTATGTAAATTTTAGCATGTGGTTTATGAAGGACATGCATATTATTTGAACAAAAAAAGGTGAAATTATGAAATAAGAGCTTATGCAGCATGTCTTAGAAATGCAACAAATTTCCATGTTGCCTAAATACTCGTATATAATATGAATTTTAGTGGTGTTTTTATGTGCAGTTGCATATGCAAATGCAGGTTGTTTAAAGATTAGTCTATCTTAGTACCATGTTTTTGCTTCAGCACAAACTCTTAAAATTCATTCCATATCTCATCTTTCATTGGATGGAGCAATGAAGTTAATGCACCCATTGACTTATTTCAGGTTACATGGGAGATGCACCCTCATCTTCATCGTCGTCATCTAATGGCAGTGTGTGGCATGACATGGGATCATAGTAGTTGCAGTTATGTGGTACCCCCCCATCCCCTTCCTGCACCTACCCTGTACTCCTATCTCTTCGCTGTGGTTTACACAAATGTTGAACAGTCACGTGAGCATATTAACTGCCACTGCAACATATTACCAGACACTTCCTGTGAGCAGGATTTTGTCATCTGTTTGTAGTGGAAAAATACAGTGTGTTTGTGTGTGTGTGTGTATGTGTATGTATGTGTGTGTATATGTAATATACATGGATTACCCAATTATAACTGAAAACATAATGGAGGAACCAGAATCCGTAATAGTAAATATTAATGCAACTAGAGGACAGCTGAAGAAATATGGTTGGAAAGCATACCTTCTGTACCTTAATTTCAATAACATCTTGCCTTAAAAGTATGTTTTCATTTCATAACTTGTATTTTATGAATTTTATTGTGAGTGTTGCTGAGAATGATGGTGTATTTACACTTGCAAAGTCAGCTTTGCAGAGAAAGTACTGTACCAAGTTGCTGATAAATCATATCACCACCAGACCAGGTGTCTGTAAACTGCTAATCCAGTTGCATGCCAAGTAATAATTTTATGTTGAGTGGCTCTTAATTTTGTGCTGATGAAAACGTGCAGTATAAGATTGTTGTGTGTGTGAAGGTTTGAGCTTTAGCTGTGGAAGTCTTGTGTGTTGCATTGTGCTGTTGTGTTTTAAAGTTGCTGTATTAAACAACTTTTGTCATGAACACTATTTCAGAGCAACCACTTGAGAAATGGTGTAGCCTATATCAGATTTGCTTAATATTTAATTAGTAAGTAAGACTTCTCATTTACAGTTATTTGGGAATGACACCAAGTAGGGCTTTAAGTCTTGAATTTTGAAAGAATTAGATATTGTTGTGTGCGAAACTCAATTTGATGGGAATGTAGATAGTATATATACTGTATAAGGATGGTGTAATTCAGTGTCTTTGTAATATAATTCTTTTGTATTACTTGGGAAGTGTGCTTTCATGGCTGCAGTGGAAGGCCTGGAGCACTAGCAGAGGAAGTGGTATAAGTCAGCGCTGAAAATTCTGATACGTCTTTTGTCTGGATGTTAGTATACTGACAAATGCAATTCCATTGGCCACTTATTACATCACATTCCCTATTCTTACCTCGAGGGAGGCTGGCATATAGTCAAATATTTGTTGATATGTTGTGATGGTTATTGGAGTGTGCTGTTGGTTAGTGAAGACGATTTTCTTGCAAAGAAATGTTACTGCTGTAATCAGCCTTTTGGTACTTATACATTGTTACAGTATACTCCTCTGATCCTTGATCATGGTCATCTTATTTTAAACTGGTTCAACTAGTAATCCACCCAGCAAAATTTGGCTGTATTTGAGCAGCAATCATCTGTGGTAAGACTTACCTGAAGGATGGAGGGTTAAGTGGCGACTCTAATTCTCGTGCATAATTTCCCAGAAATTTCAAGTTGATTGTTTACTGTACTGTGTCTCTTACTTTCCAGCAGTAATAAATATATTTTGAGGTCATTAATTTGTCACTGATGTTGGTAACATTTCCAGATGTGATGTTGTAGTAACTGCATTTATATTGAGTTTGTTGATTGCAAGTGTTGGAACTTACATTGTGTGGACTGTAAAATTCATGTTTGACTGTGGGTTTTGGAAACAGATAGCTGGGGATTGACATACATAATGAAGTTCCAGTATAAGGATTTCAAGTGCAGTTGCAAACATGCATAGTACCAACTGTTTGTATAAATTAAAAACATATTTTCTGCTTATTAGCAATAACAACTTTGAAATGCATTGTGGTGTAATCTGACTCATCAGAGGCATGGCATGGTTTTTTTTAGCAGTTGTACATAATAATAGACATAGATTGTATGTATAGGGCCTACGTTCTGAATAAAAGTGCAAAAGAAACAGAGCCGTTCCTAGAGCTGGTGAGATGACATGTTTACACGTTCTGAGGGCATTCAGTCTTAATACTAGATGATACTAGATGCAGGTACAGAAATATTTCTTTGCTACATTTGTGATAAGTTCAGTGACTTCTTTAGCTTTCCATTTCTTGTATCCAAGATATGAATATATTTTAATTGGTTTTTGTCAAGTTATAAAGAGTGATTATAATCTTTGAATAGGTAGGAGAATGCTGTTGAGTTTTGCGGTCCTTTCCTGAGAGTGGAATTGTGAAAACTTTAAAGAAGTAATGGCAGAAGTGAGATTACTGCTTTAATCCTGATAATTTTCCCTACAAGAGGAAGGGTAGGAATTTAAATTATTACTGTATAAGTTACATATTTCTTGCCGTAATGCATGTGTGCAGAGTTTATATTTAGAATTTCAAGCAGTAAAATTAATTCCTTAGCCATTGAGCATTTCCATCAACAAATATGATATTTTACAAGTTCTGTATGGAAAGACAGTTTGTTGATCATTACAAATACACAAGGTAAAATTTTGTAGGCATTGCTGGGATTGTTGTGTGAACCCTTATTTGAAACATGTTCCTTTTCTTTTCCACTACATTAGTAGTAATTTTGTGGGGACTGCTGTGATTGTAAATTACATTAAATGATTGTATGTATTCAAGAGAGGATTTTTTAAATTGAGGGTAATTACATTGCCTACTGTTGTTTCTGTACACTATAAAGATAAAGCAAACCATTAATGTACTGAAAAAATCAGAAATGTTTCTATCCTATCCTCTTTATGCTCGCAATGACCAGGCTACAATGGAGAAAGTTAGATCAGTATGGCATGTATTCCTGCAACACTATGCGTGTAGATGTGCAATGTCATAATGATGATTTTTGCATTTTTCACTGTAGAGGTTACTTGTTGCATTAACCTTAACAAATATTAAGTCATATTAAAATTACTGTGAGAGAAGAATATTAACCTAACATTTTATTATTTATATATAATTCATTGTGAATTTCTTAATTGTTACAAGCAGGTTTCATGTTTTCACACCGTTTGCATTCACGTAACTTGTGTTAGTCTGTTTCAGTCACAATGAAGAAATGAAAAGCTTGTGGGATAAACATCCTTTACTTTGTTCAGAAATAGTGTGAAGTGTCTTATGGTTTAAGGGTTCTGTTTCAGTCAAAGTATTTCTATATCCAACAGGTTTTTTAACGTAATATGGGTCGCTTGAATGTAAGAAATAAACAAATACATAGCGCATAGCATGGGAAATTTCAGCAGCTGAATTATGCCACTAATTGTGATACACAGTCTCAAGATAAATGTGTTAGATACACAACTGTGGGTGTACTTTGAAATGTAGAATTGCATTTCTTCTTTTGCAACAGACAAATTATCAGGGGTGGAAAAATATCTCTGAAAATCTAGGTGCTGTCATGAATTTAGGATTGCAGTTTGCTTAGTGTTCAGACTGTAGGAACAAATATCTTTATCAATGAATAGTATTGTATTGTATTTTATTGTATAGCTTTCTCTTGTTTTTGTGTTGAGACATCAATCATGATCTGGAGACTCTTGATTATCCACAATAGTGGAAGGTATAAATGACACAAATAATGTGGGATGGCACATAACAAGTACTGTAAACTTTGCTTTGAAATTAGTGTTCCTCAGTACAGTGGAATGCACTTTGGAAGTTTGCTGCACACAGACAATAAAAGAGCCATACTTAAGCTGATGGAAATACTGTTTGCAGTATCGCAGAATGGTTCTTGTGTATTTAAAAAATAGAATCACTGACTTTTATCTTGACCATTTTTGCTGATGTTACATAACATGAATTTGTAAAATATTACATCGTTTTACTCTGTGTGATTGAGGGATAAATTCCACTCAAGATCAGATGAGCAGCTGATTTGTCTTTCAGGAATCAATGCTGTTTCTTTGTTATCACACTTATCTGGCTATGTGTTTGCTGGATAATATCACTGATTGTCATTACATTATAACTAAACCCATACAGGCAGTCTCAGATCACTGTTTTGTGTTCTCAGTTTTGACATTCTTGCAACTATGTGATAGCAACTTAGCTGCCAAAATTATTTCCTCATAAGAATCCAAGCATTTATTTTCATCATAGTCTGGAAATATCATTGTTCGTGATTTGGTTATAGTGATCAGTCTTAGCATCTGCCATCCCCATGTTATATATGTGACAGTTAATGGCACCAGTACATGTGATTTAGTGCAGCAGAGTACTTAGTACATGCTTTTTCCCTATCCATTATCAAGTAACTTTGTGTGTGTGTGTGTGTGTGGGCCATCTGAAGTTCAGTGTATACTAACAGAACATCTGCTTTCTTATGACACACAATTATTTGGAAACAGAGCTTTGAACTTGATACTGTCCATTTATGCAGTGTTTTGACTAAAGGAAATTAACATTGTACATGAGTTTCCAGTTTCTGTGAACTCTCTCTCTGTCCCTCCCCATCCCATCTTCTGGCTACATGAAGCTTAATCTGGGGTGAAGTGTTGGCATTGTTGGGACAGTATAAATTACCCTTTCATTGTATGACTTGCAGGAATGTATAGCCGTTGCCATTTTGAAATCTAATGTTTTTGTTTGGAAATTTCCACAGGGGACATTTTTTGTCAGCCTTATAATGTTTTACTGTCTCTTGGATCTTCTTTTGACAGAATTCTGAAAGAATTTATTTCATTTGCAGCTGTCACATTTCCACTTAAATTTTTCTTCCTAAATTGCAGTTTTCTGAGTGCCATAATACAGGATGAGAAAGGTCATTTGCCTTTATTTTTTGCATTATCTCCATATGCTGCCAAAACTGTGATGGAGGATTTTGTCTCATACAGATTCCTTTTTTTGCTGTTTGTTGATTGAACCATATTAACACTGTATTTCCTTGGTCTTCATGTTGGCAATTTGATTGCCACCTCAATAAGCTACATTTTAAGTTAGAACTGCTTGGATAGCTTATTAATTAGTGGTATTTTTGTTTGTGTTACAGCCAGTTTGCCTATTCTGTCAGTGAAATCTGTTGTCCAGAAGTTTTGTCTTCAAGTTGTGTCTTATCTCAAGTTTCTGTCATATTACGTACAATGCATGTTACTGTTTCTTTACCATTTTTCAAATGCACAGTAAAAACACCACAGTAAAATATCATTTATTTTGAGTGGTATTATGTGCGCACACTTTGTTGTTCAGCCTGATGTTAAAGAGAAGTTTTGTCACCACCCAGTATCTTTTGTGGACTTGTTGCATGAATGGTAGTAATGAAGATGCATTTTGTGTAAGTGAGGGATTTGTAATAAAAATGTTTAAAGGACTGTAGTAAGATAATTGGAGAACTAGAGCCTGGTTTCATCTTTGAAATACTCAAACACTCTAGATATATAGTTGCACATAATCGTTACTTTGACGAATAGATAGTGGCATTTCTGACAGGTCTGTGTGAATAATTGAGAGTCTACTGTAAGTCTTTAGTTTTCATAAATAACTTATGTTCAGTTTCTAGTTCACTTGAAAACAAGAGAGAAATATTTTTTAGAATTTAGAATCTGAACAGTGTTTTGTACTTGAAATGCACAGAAACTTCACTTTTGAAGTAGAATGTCTTTTGTTCTGAGCGTGTTCCAAAGTTTGTATGTCAAATGTGAATTGATCCATTATGGAAAAATACACCTGGTAATAATGTACTTCTTATAAATGTTTTAAAAGTTGGTTTCATACTTGGTTACCCATGTAACTAAGTACTGTGGATTTTTTCCCACCCTTGTGAATGAGTGGTAATAATGTCTATATTTGGAACATCCTCTGCATCCTAAGGTAGTTGAGCGTGTTATGCAGTTTAAACTTGTGTGGTTGTTGCACCTGTATATTTCATTGTGACTGTGGAAAAATTGTGGATGTTTTTGTGCAGCATCTGAGGTCCTAGTGATAAAAGTAATTCACCCAAGCCTTCGTGAGCATTCTGCATCTGCATATTGATGTAAATGTTTCCACATGACTGTACATATTTCATTATTGATAAATTTGTCAGGTTCTCCATTTTCCTTTGTTGATAAGAGATAATGTTGCCTTAAATATCCATGAGATGATTTCGTACTCAGTTGTTATGGCTGTCGTAAAAAAAAATTCACTGAGCGATCTGTTCACCAGATTCATTTGGAGATTGATGAATCATCATCTAGTTGGGAAATTGCCTTGCACGCAGTTACTGACTGCTTGTTGCAGCTGTAAGTGCTGTGGTGATATTGAAAGAATTACAGGAACATGAAGTTCATCCCATGTAGACATGTGATCTTTTATGGATATCAAGACCAATTATGTACAGATGTGTAATTAAGAATTTCCATTTGTGCCAAGTTTCTTTGAATATTCAGTAGTGATGTTACAGTTCAATAAATTTGGTTTCATTTTTTTTTTAAATATATGTCTCCAATTTAAAATTATGCCTCTGTCAAGAAATTTGTTACCATGCATTCATTAAGCACCAGAAAAATGAACTGTTGTATTTGTAAGCCAATTGTGATCTCACAATGTAATGATTACCATCATGCAATAATTTGTCAGGGCACAGGTGATGGCAAAAGTAAAGATAACCATGTGTAGTTGACAATTATGTGTGTAAATTTTAATTTAGTATAGTTATTAATAAAATTGAAGTTAATTTCTAACTCTATTAAATTATATGCTTATTTGCAATAACTATGGTATCTTCTTGTGGCACAGTTTGGGTAGATTCTCATTAATTTTAGGGTCACAAAAGTCAGAAGCATTGCAATAGCTCTCAAGTTGAATTCAAACCATAGTTTTGCTAGCTCGTCTTCAGTGTGTTTTCATTTTATACTTTGCAGGAAATAATCAGCTGTACAAATCAATTTGTTACACACAGTGCAGAGTAGTACTGCATTATAAGCATGAGAATAGTGCTCACTCAAGGAGTAAGTAATGTCTTACATGTGAGAAAATTATGTCGACAGTGTTTCAAGTAGCTTTAAGAGTTCTTCCTTGTTTTATCAAGACATTTAAGTAATTGGAGTTGAGTGTGTTGTATGATGTACTCTTCGGGAATGGGAACCTAACATGAGTTCGCAATGACATTTGTGTAACCTTTGTTTGTCACACAATGAAAAATGATGAAATATGGTTTAATTAATAAATCAGTTTATTTCGTCTAATGAAAAATATGGTTGAATTAAAAATATATAACTAAACTTTAGAAAGTTAATTTTGTACTGTGAATTTTATTATTTTTATTAAGTGAACAAAGTTCACAAGTAAATAAAGAATTTATGTCCCTTTTAAAGACTTTATTTCAGTTGGTATCCATTTCTTGTAAGACGTATGGTGTTTAGAGTATCATCATGGCTGTTTATTAGTTACTTTCATTTGTTTCTTCCACTGAACAAAGTGCAGTCAGCTGTCGATTACTTGGAGTGATGACGAAGACAAAATTTGCAGAATATTCTATTCCTTCAGGTTTTGCAATTCAGACTGCCTGACATATTCAGATTTAGACCAAAATTGTGAAAATGTGGATCTGTTGGAGATTTGGTGGACTTGGTCACTTGTGGTACAAACACAGAAGAGATGTAGACATACATCAGTGCCCAACATTATGTTTGAAATGATCGAAGTACTTGTGCAGTCAAAATTTCCTAGATACTTGGAAGTATAGCCTATTTCCTATGTCACCATACTATAATATTTTTCATAAATTTTATATGGGTAGTCTGATTAATCCATAAATAGAGGTATGTGTTAGAAGAGTGATTGTAGAGAGCTGTACAAGGTGTGTGAAAATGTAAGATCATTTTGCATAAGCACACAATTTCAAGCTGTTGTGTGTGTGTGTGTGTGTGTGTGTGTTTTTCTTTTAACTGTCAGTAGTACTACAGCAAGCAGTGTTGTACGTTTGCACTGTAATGTAAAGGTGTATAGTTTTATTGAAAAATCAATGTGACTGGAGAATCATCATCTGTCATTTGCAGTTTGAAAATTGTTTTGTCATATTTAGGGGAATTCAATTCCTAAATCATCTGTTCCATAATAACTAATCTGATTAGGTAGACCTGTTACCTAAACACATTTGATGCCAGTGGGATATGTCAGGAAGTACTGTACCCATCTTTACCATGAAATGTGAAGAATGTGAGATGCAAGGTTCTTACTGCAATGTTGCTGAAGATTCCAGTGTAATAGGATATGATGCTGTGTTGCTAGGTGAGTAGATTCCAGTATTCTGAAGGATCATAGTGTCAGAACATTGGAAACACCTCACCCATCAACAAAGACATGGAGTTTCAGGTGTGAAGAAACTAAAGCATTAGATCAGTAAGACAGTATGTTACAATAATACAGGTGTGTCATATGTTTACAGTGATACGCAAATTGATTATGCACCAAAGTGTGACATTTCTGCATACCTTGGAAGCTGTTGAATGCTTTGTAATTTTCCACTGTGTGGTACCATTTATGATGTTTTCATATGCCTTTGAATTGTTTATTTTGAGCAGGAAGATAAAATCGACCATTGGCTTGCTAGTCTGTTGCAGAATTTTCATCTGCCTCCTGCCCCCATTGTCTCATTTTCTAAACTACCTGGGCAGTACCTACTGTAATCTACCATAATCTTGATGCCAGCTTAGACCAGGGTTGTTTAAAAGGAAATTTTAAAAATGAAGATATGTAAAAGAACTATAAATTATATAACAATATTGTAATATAAAGTAAATTATCTGGATATTACACTAAAGGACTAACAGGAAGGAAGTTAAAAACTGCAGATACGTGGGGAATGTATGTGATTGTTATTCCAGGGATAATGCAATCTAACCATACGGCATTTGGATTGTAACTCCTAGTTGTACATTAAAATTGGGTCACTGTAGTGCCAGTTTTCCCTCTAGTGCTTAAGTTATAATGTGTAGAGCCTTGCTATATACATTCATCGTGTGCACAGGGTTAACTTTACCTTTTTCCTTTTCTGCATCACCCAAAAGAGTGGCATTTGTATCAGTATGTCTTTGTGCATCTGAATCGAGAACTGACAGTAGTTATCATCTTACGAACTTTTGAAATTTTTAGTGCATCTTTTTTGCTACTCTGTGCAAACACTGATTATGGTGTCCCCTTCCTCTCTCCCAGCATGGTCCACATTAACTCTTCAAGATGAGTTAAAACATTTGCTTTCCTAGTCATGAACTAAGGATTTAGGCATGTTGGAGAATGCATGTATTGACATGTTGAATTCATTCCATCCATTCTTTGTCATGCATTAAGAATGGCTTTTCATAAATTTTATATTTGGTTCATTTGGTAAAATTTTGACATAGGCCATGTCAGTTATTCAGCATCACTTCCTTGCATATAGGCTAGTCACAGACGGTAAAAGTATGTTAAGCTCTGATTACCCTACCAGAATTTAATGTTGCTGAAGGTACATGACTAAAATACTTTTTGATTTCCTATAGCTGCCTTGTGCAAATGCATGGTTGCACCCGAAATCATGCTGGCCCTGACTGATCTGCCTGAAGACCTCCATGTGGCCTGGATGTGTTCACTTCCTACTTCCTGTTGTTATTTTCTGTCACATCAAAGAAGGGGTTTTGAAGCAGGCATTAATGTTTGTGGTCAAGATGTAAATGGGTTTGTGTGTGTGTGTGGACCCTAACCATTATGGCTGACATTTTGAGGTGTAACTGTATGACTATTTCAATAAAATGTTTTCAGGCACATGGCTGCATCGAAGTGTGAAAGTTCTCCAATGTATCAGGGACTGACTATTTGTTTGGTTATCTTGCTCCATTCAGCAGCTGAAGTAGCATACATAGCTCTACCTCGCATACCGCATTGTGCCTGTACATTTCCCATGGGCTTCAAGTATCATATTTATGTAAGTTTTTGTTTGGATGTGTTGGATCGCCAAATTCCCAACTATAAAATTCCTTGATTGAGAAAGGTGATAATTATGGTGGAACTACGTTTGTTTACAAAAGACTGTGTTACATATTTACAGGGGTTGTAAAATTATTAATTGCAGTATTATAAATTAACATGGCAAAAGAGAGTGTTTGACAACTCTGGAAGCTTCGGCGTTTGACAACTCTGGAAGCTTCGACGTATCTCCAGTAATGCTCCATTACGACCACAGGTCATATATATATATACTACCAACCTCCGCCACTGCCTCAACCACAGATCATCATGCCCACGAGTGACATGGAATCGCTGCTCACAGATTATCTGGGTCGTTGTCCGTCCTGCCCTATGCTGTCCTGTGACTTGTTCTCATTGTCGTCAGCACAGATTATCTGATCGTCAGTGGTCTTTATTGGGGAAGGGGGAAGGAGAAAGCTCATGGCGTGAATTGCCTTAAAAGGTGTTGGAGTGCGCTACTTTTACGTATTGTAGGGCGTTACTATGTTAAAAAAGAATCCGAAACCAGGGTATCTGAAATATGTTCGAAGAGGTGCGAAGGTGATTTTTGTAATAGAAGCAGCTGTTTTTGCAGCATGCTATGGTGTATGGTATCGCATGAATACGTCTCGTGGTGAGTGGGTGGAAACCTGCATGTTGTGTAATTGTGTAGCAATTCTGAATACCGGGTATTTAGTCATCGTTTTAGTACGGCATTTGTGCGTGTAATGAAGGTCATGGTGTTTATGCTAGGATGTTATAACCCAGTGTTTTCTGTTACAGATTTTCGATTATATATGCATAATAACTACTATTGGATTCTGAATGGTAAGTAGAATGTACGTACGTATTTCAGTACGGCATATTTGTAAATCTTTGTTTTGACTTTAATAGAACATTTGTACGAATACATTACTCGCACTTTAGGGTAGGATTCTGGCATGACCGAAACATGTAGCATATGTTGACACTAATCAGATTTGTTGTTGACGACAATACGTATGCGAGTTTTAATGTGATATACCACAATGGGATGAATTCCAACAACAACAAAAAAGTCAGATAATATTCAGTTGGTGAAAGAAGTAAAAAACTTCGGATGTTGGTGTTTGTATGCATTGTAAGTTTTTGTGCATAAACCACAAAAAATGTATATTATGGTAATCTAATGTAATGCATAATCATAAAAGCAGTGCTGTGGAATAGTGTAGTCACTGTACTTACACTGTACTGGGTGATTTTGGGCCAGTGTTTATCATGCAGTACACATAAAGACTGATTGTAGGTGTTTTAACATTTTACTTCAATTTATTCCAAAATAGTTTTAGAGTGGAAGCAACATAAGCAACAACAATAACAACATACCCTGCCTTTAACGTAAAATAAAATTGACGAGAATAGTGGTTATATAAGTGTGCTGTGCAGATTCCAAGGGAACAGTGACAAGTTCCCGGGGTATTTGTGGATGCATTTTTGTAATGGTTACTTTAAATTTACTTATTTTTTTAAATTACAGGAGTAATGTTCTGTTAAAAATAATCAAGGACTGTCTTTAATTGTCTCAACGTTTATTTCATATGACCGTTAGAATATATAATTAAGAATCTTCCTGTACCCATGAGGCAAGTAACAGTCACTTCAATTAAAGTAAATAATGCAATGTATTGTTCCATATGCTACTGGTATGTGTTAGTATCTATCCAAAATCAGTTCTTAGATATACAACCTTAATTTTGGATACCTCTCATCTGGAGAGTCTATTTATATGAGCAATGATATGAGGATCCTTGGTTATTTTTGAAGCCAAAAGGGGCCTGTGAGCATAAATGTTTGGGAAACACTGGGCTAGAATAAAAGAGTGACAAACACTGTGTGCCTGCTATATGCTGAAAGTACCTATCTTATCAAAATAGTCTTAGAAATGTGATATGAAATAACATATACAGTATGAAGTAAAATTAACAATACATTACAGATAACAAAACACTGACAGGGGGATTACATATGATAATCTAAGGTATACAAAACTGGAAATTCTAGTGAAAGCTATGTACAGCATGTTGTACAGTGACACAATTTAAAAACTGATGAGTAAATAGAAACTAACAGTAATAATTTAATATGTATAGTGTACAACTGGCAGTCAAAACACAACTAATTTATTGTACTGTATGTACAATGTATAAAAACTACATGTTTCAGCCTATTTAGGCCATCTTCAGGTTTTTCGTATAGCCTAGAGAGTGAGGTGTCCTATAGGCAAATTATGTCACATAGATGATGAGATCTCATTCATCTTCTATAAACTGCTATTGCGGCAGGAGTGTTAGGTAATCTATAACTGGGTGCGGCTAGGTTTACTGTTGTCTTCTCCTTTTATCGTCTATAGTCGTGGGTAGCTGTACAATCTCGGTGGTGTGTATTACGGGCTGTTGTGTGCTTGTGTTGATGTGCTCCACTTTGTGGTATCACGTTAATCCTCTCCTGTTTCTTGCAAAGTCCGTATGTGTGTCTTGTCTTGGTATGTCTTGCTGTGGTTTTTGTGTCTGCTTTATCTGAGCAAATATACACTGTTTTCCTTTGTGTCTGTTGTAGTTCTAATCTGTCTTAGTAATGCACATTGCATGTCTTAATATTCAACGAAGTAGGTTACTCATAGTGCTAAACCATCTCCTAGTCAGTAGACTATCTATCTAATCTCTGTTTGCGTAATCTGTATTTTTGCACTTGTTCCGATATGTTGTCTGTCGATGGAACGTTTATCACTGTAACTTTCCGCTTGAGTGCCTGAGTCTCAGGCACTCAAGCGGAAAGTTACAGTGATAAACGTTCCATCGACAGACAACATATCGGAACAAGTGCAAAAATACAGATTACGCAAACA
>Ga0209628_10001824_pt1 | contig 14117 bp, 17 predicted proteins | sample TergutCu122P4_FD_187285 | JGI IMG/M metagenome (GOLD analysis project Ga0209628, IMG submission 187285) | Cubitermes ugandensis P4 segment gut microbial communities from Kakamega Forest, Kenya - Cu122 P4 (SPAdes) (version 2) | ecosystem: Host-associated > Arthropoda: Insects > Digestive system...
GGTGTGTATGCGAACATTAAACACACCATTGTAGCCTTTTCGTGGTTTTATTCCCAATTCGGCACAACCCTCTAAATAACTGTCTATTCCGGCTTTAAAATCATTTTCTAATTCTTCAACCGTAATACCCTCGTATGAAATTAAATCTTTTGCCATTCCAAGAACTTTACCATATAAGCATTTTTCTTCTTTGTTGTATTCAATACTACCATAGTAGCCTTTATATTCAAGATTATTCATAGCTTTTATATTAAATTATTATTTTTTAAGGTATTATGCAAATCTTTCAACGCCGTTTCTTTAATTGGAGCACCTTGTGTGTGCGGTTTATGCAAATCAATAATCATTTTTTCTTCCTTATTTATAAATCGTACACGAGAACCCGATGTTTTTCCTTTGTTACTTATTTCAAAACCAAATCCGCTTAGTAATTTTGTCAATTCCCCAAATGTAAAATCCTTTGGTTGGCTCTTAAACCGTTCAATTAATTTATCTTTTGTTGTCATTTATTTGAATATTTATGCAAATGTAACTATTTTTAGTTGCAAATGCAATATTTTTTTGTTTTTCTTATTATAGGCAAAGCTGCCGTTCTATTCTTGCTGGTTTTATCTGTTATTTATTTGTCTTGAACCAAAATTTTTACAAGATTTACAAGATTAAAAAATCCTGTAAAAATCTTGGTCCAGACAATAATCGAATTTATTCTGCCACGCAACGAACAAAAGAAGCGCCAGGGGTAGGACCAACATTGTACGCGAATGTATCACTACTACCGAAGGTTAAATTGACGTTGCTGCCATCGTCCTCGGTACTACCCCAATAGTAGCCGCGCGTGCCTACGTAGTCGAGCGAGCCATTACCCCACCAGCGGAAGCCTGCGGCAGGCAGGAACAGAATATTATTGCCACTGCCGAAAATTCGTCCGACAACACCTGTTCCATTATAGTTAGCACTCCAAGTACTACCGACATTTACTAATTCTTGCAGTTGTGCACGAGTTGGAATTTTCCAACCTATCGGACAAGGGTCGTTTGCTTTTTCCCATGTAGTGTCAGGGAAAGTTGTTTTTTCCCAACTGGTTACTTCGGTCTCAGTTGCATTCCAAGCAGTTTTGCGGTTCAATTGGTAGAATTTACCGGCATCTTGCGGGTTTGCGGCAAAAGTACCGAAGTCGTCAACGTTGCGTGTTGCCCATGTAGTGTTGCCTATTTTTACACCATCGGGAGTAGCATATACACAACTTTCATCATCATTTGTTGCATCAGGATTGTAGTTTGTTGCGCTTGCGTCCATACAACCATAAATAGGAGTAGGTGCATATACACAACTTTTGTCATCAATTGTGGCAAGTTTATTATAATTTGTCGCTTTTTCGTCCATACAACCGAGAATGGCGGTTGGGTCGATTGGTATTGTGGTATCAGTTGTGTCTGTTGGGTTGGTTTGTTCTGTGTTGCTTGGTTTAGGGGAATCGTCATTACAAGCATAGAACACTGCGCTTGCCAAGCTCAAGGCTGCAAGCAAACTGAGTTCAAAAAAATGTTTTTTCATACAATTGGAATTAAAAGGCTAGTAAAAAATGTTTGTTGTTATTTTTAAATTTCTATTTGTTTATTATCTGCGAAAATCAGTGTCATCTGTGTTATCCGCGTTCTTTTAAGACAACCTCTAAAACTATTCCCCCACACACCGAACCGAAAATCCAAAAGTGCGGTTGAGGGGCCTCTCGTCAATGTTAACACTGTTGAAAGCCACGTTGTAGGCTAAGGTAGCACCACTCTCGGTACTGCTCCAATAGTAGCCGAGCGTGCTTGCACTGTAAAGCGCGCCGGTGTCGTTGTGGCGATAGCCCGCAGCAGGAAGGAAAAGGGACGCTCCGGTGGCTTTATCGGTAAATTTACAGCCGGCTACACCTTTTTGAGTAATCCATTCCCTTGTTACTTTTTCGGTATCGAATAATGTTTGTTGCTCAGCCATGGTAGGCACTCGCCAACCGGCGGGGCTGGGGTCGTTGGCTTTCTCCCATGTGTCGCCTGTGGACGCTGTTTTGTCCCAACCGCTTACTCCGGCATCGGCGCTATTCCACGCCTTGGAGCGGTTCCATTGGTACAACATTCCCGCGCTTTCGGGTGTGGCGGCAAAAGTGCCGGCGGCATCTACGTTGCGGGTTGCCCACTTCACACCGTTAATTACTACGCCGACATCGGTGTCTTTTGGGGCGGTTGCACACGAAATAAACGCTGCGCTTGCAAAGCCTATGGCTGCGAGCAAACTGAGTTTTAAGATTTTTTTTCTCATAATGGTATTATTAAAAATGTTTGTAAAAATTTGTTTGTTTTATGCCAATCACGGGTTAAAAACCTAATTTTCACCTAATTTTTTCACAAAACAACCTCAGTAACAAAGAAATTTTCCTCAAAAGTAACCTAATTACCTAATTCGACAAGGAAAAATTAGGTAATTAGGTTGAGGTAAGTATCGTTTAGGGTTACTTAGGTTGTTTCGTTTGTGAAATTAGGTCAAAATTAGGTTTTTTTTCATAAATATCATTTTTCAACTCGTGATTTGCATTTGTTATTATTTTTGTTTATAAATCACTTTTTTCGTCTCTACAAAATTAAAAAATTTTCAATACAATACAACGGCACATTCGTCATCCATTCTTCTTTTCTATAATTCGACAGAGAGGAATAGCCGTTTGCGGTTTATATTTTCAATAAAAAACAAAAAACATTCCATTTTCTTGGACGAGAATTGTAATTTTTCCCACATTTCTTGGACGAGAATTGAGAAAATCCTCACGTTTTAAGGATGAGAATATTTTTTAGTAAATAGTAACCCATTCATCTGCGTTCTATATACATTAAATCGCTCTAAGAGCGATTGCACATCACCCGTAATTTCAAAATCAGCCCACAAACCGCCGAGAATTGCAACGCCGCCAAAACCATATTCGGCAACCTGCGGAATATTTTCCGGCGTAACGCCGCCAAGCGCAATAACCTTTCCGTTGATAATTCCTGCGCGTTTTGCCTGCAATAATTCTTCGTGCGAAAAGGCTTTGCTGTAACCGTTTTTTGAAATACTGTCGAAAATTGGGCTTAAAAAAACATAATCGAAACCGGAAATATGTTTTATTTCTTCCAATGTGTGGCATGATTTAGATGTGTGGTGGTGTAGAGACGTGGCGCGCCGCGTCTCCGTATGCGGCATTTTTGTGGACAAAGACGCGGCGCGCCACGTCTCTACCGGGGTCCGCCTATTGATATGCACCCCTTTCAAAGCAAATTCGTTGAGCAACGAAAAATGGTCGTGCAACACAACGCGACCATGGAATTGTGCTGGAATTTTCTGCAAAAAATCCCTCATTTCCTCAATCGTTGAATGAGGTTTGCGCAGGTGGAAAATTTCCAATCCGGCTTCAAAAAGCGCAGGCACAGCCGTTGTTTCTTGCGCAAAAAATGTTTCTGTACTAACAACAATTAATTTCATCTTGCCGTAACCTTATTTTTCAAATCGTATCATATCAGCTAATTGTAAAAAATATTCCGTACTCCAAATTTCCATTTCTTGCGGATTTTTCAAAAATGGGCGGACATCGTTTTTGACCACCTCAATATTCGTTTTTTCAATCCGTTCTTTTAGCATTTGTTTAAAAATTTCGGGTGTGAAATCCTTTGTGTTTTGCTCCCCTCTCTTGTGAAGAGGGGGTGGGGGAGAGGCTTTTATTTGCCCTGCCCGTTTTTGCAAATGGTTGAAATGAAGAGCGATATTATTCCGGACATAAAACTCAAAATCGTACCAATCACGCCCTTTTACACGGGTTTTCCAATTTCGGAAAAGGAAAGCGTGCATTTTTCCTGCGTACAAATCGGGCAAAGAATAACAGCGTGTCATAAACGAAAACGGCAATAAAAGCAACTTGTATTCTGTTGCAAAATCAAGTGGGGGTTGCGTATCAACTTCAATTTTTATCTTAATTCGCTTTTCTGTTGTGAATTGCAAATCGTAGATTTCGGTGTTTTCTTTCAAAAAAGCCGATTCAATGTTGGTTTGTGCTGTTTTCTTTTTTTTGTTAATTTCAACTTCTTTCCCAACTGCCTTAAATTCAGTTATTATTTGCTCAAAATAATTTTCTAATGCAAAATTTTCGTCTGCTTGCAAAAGCGAAAAATCCATATCTTCCGAAAAACGCTGTAAGCCGTAAAAAATCCGCAGGCAAGTGCCGCCATAAAATGCTGCCCTATCGAAAAAACCGCCACGATACAACCCCGCGAGTGTAATTTGTTGCATTACTTCGTGCGTGGCGTTGGTCAAATCGTCTTTTGTGGCGATTTGGTAACGGGAGAGCATGGTTTCAAAAATTGTATTTGTCATAATTCAATGGTTTAATTTTCAATAGTATGTAACAATAATCTCAATTCATTTTTCTTCTTCCCAATCTCAACACACTGCCTCACAACCTCTGTATCCAATGTTTTCAAAACCTCAAAATCAATCCGCAAATCCTCAATCAAATAATTTTGCATTGCTTTAACCGATTGCAAACGCACATTCGGCGTGGCAACAATCATATCGCAAACAGCTTTCGTTGGCGTAGCAATAAGAAAAGCATACTGGTTTTCAATAATTTCCGGTTGTAGTCCAATACAAAAATAGTCCGGCGGAACGGTTTTGTATTCAAAGTTTCCAAGCGGAGAGGAAAACGTTTTTGCTCGTTTTGTAGTCATCGAGCGCACTATATAAACCCTTTCCGGTATCATTCCGTAATACGATAAAGCCGTTTCAAGCGAAATGTATGAAGCGCCGTATAAATGATTGGCAATAAGTTCTTTTGAAATAGCCGCATTGTTGGTAACATACAAATCTTTTTTCAAACGAATTAATTCGCCATTCTTTTCCATATCCGAAATTTTGTTTTTCGGGTATTTCAAATTGCTCATAAATGCTTTCAAAACAGCACTGTTAACAGGAATATTGTGTAGCGAACTCAATGTTTCCATTTCTTTTTTGAATAAAATTCTCTGCAAAAATAGTAAAATTTGTCTACATAGTTGATTTTAATTCAACTTTCTGTGCAAAAAATGCTGGTTTTGTTTTTTTTAATTTTGTGTCGCTTTTTTTGGTGATGTCACAAAAGTCAAATAGATTTTTCAGATAGTTACAATTTGTAAGTTACAACGCTAAAGGTGCAGAGTGTCTTGGCCTGAAATATGTTGACCTTTTTTCGTGTTAATAATTGTATAAAATTCATTTTTATTTTTCAAAATCGCTGCTGGGTTTTCTTAGGCATACGCTATCAAATTATAGAGAAGGCTTGTCGAGAAGACACTCCTTCTCATCTACAATTTGCGTAGGTCAAATTTATCCCTGACAGGTTGCTCCCCAGCAGAGCCTGCTTCCGTTTTGATTTGACAGTTCAAAAGTACGAAAATATTTTCAGACGACATCGTTATGCAGCTTTGTTTTTTGAATATGATTTGTATTTCAATGAGTTATAACTTTGATGCACATCTTGTGGCGTTCTTAATTCTAAGCTCCAATGTACACGCTCGTTGTTGTAAATGTCCACCGCTTGCTTGACCATCTTTTTGAGTGTCAGCAAATCGGGCGCCTGTTTATTGAGTCCGTACTCGTACTTTAAAGTTTCGTTGATGCGCTCAGCCACTGCATTTTCGTAAGGGTCGTACTGTTGTGTTGTACTCAACTTAAAGTTCATATTTTCGGCAAATTCGGAGTAGTCCGGACAACAATATTGAATACCTCTGTCGCTGTGATGTATGACCTGTTGGTGCGAGAAAATCATATTCTTGTGAGCCATTTTCAGGGCTTTTTTGACTAAATCAACACGCATATTATCGTCAACGTTGTAGCCCATAATTTTCTTTGAATAAAGGTCAGTAACGAGCGCCAAATAGGCGTGAACATTGTCTGCTTTCAAGTAAGTGATGTCGCAGACCACCACCTGTTCGGCGTGCGTTATTTGGGTCTCTTTGAGTAAATTAGGAGACTTGTAGAAATAATGATTAGAATCGGTTGTAATGTGAAAACGTTTCGTTTTTGGCACCAATAAACTGTTCTGACGAAGTAATTTACCTAGAGCGTCTCTGCCGATTTTTATGCCTGCCTGTGAGAGTTCTTCATGTAGATAGACCATCAGTTTGCGTGTACCGCAACGAGGGTGTTTTTTGCGAATTTCACAGACCATTTCCAACACTTTTTGATTGCGTTCTTCGTGTTTGTTTCCACGCTTAATGCGCTGATAATAACCCTGTTTTGTAATCCCGAACACTTGATAGAGATACTTCATTTTGAAAGGCGGCGTTTCTTTTTTTGTATCTCGTTGTTCAAATGTTCGGGCAAGTACTTTTTTGAGAGTTCCTTGCCTGTAACTTTCTCAAATTCAACAATTAAATCCTGTTGGAAATCTTTGACAATCTCTAATTCTTCGATGCGTTCCCGCAGTTTCTTAATCTCCTGTTCTTTACTCATTGCATTGTTTTTTGCATCATAATTGCTTAATTTCTCACGCCAATACTCAAGTGTACTTTTAGATACATTGTACTTCTTCGCTGCAAAATTAAGCGAAATTTGTCCATTGTTGATTTGCTCAATAACGGACATTTTGAACTCAAACGAGCAGTCTTTACTGTTCATTTTTCGGACACGTTGTTCGTTCTCTAATAACATAATTTTTAGTTTTTTAGTGAAATTAGAGTCAACGTATTTCAGGACGACGCAGAGCACCGAAAATATTTGTAGTAACCAATACGACATAAAAGCAAGGTGCATAGCACCGTAATATTTTAATAATCACTATATTATTGATATTAAGGCTACGCACCTTGCGTTGAGATGGAATTTTTGTACTACAAATATCTGCGGTGCTCTGCACCTTTGCTTACAATTCGAAAGTTTTAAAATTGACAATTTGATTTTTAGGACAGCGCCTGAATTTTGTCTTGAACCAAGATTTTTTCAAGATTAAAGGATTTGCATATCAATATTTTTTATCCAAGTAAAACATAATTACTCTCGATACAATGTCTCTTTCCAACTCTGATTTATATTATATGCTCTAACCGAGTATTCACTTGACCATTCCATTCTATTATTGTAATAAGTATAAGAAATTTCTGATTTTGCACCATTGTAAGGGTCTTTGTCCATATGGTGTATTCTTGTATAAGTTAAACTAATTGGTTCCGTATCCATATTCCAATACAGGACTTTTTCCTCTTCGCGATGGAGTTTGTATTGACTACTGCGAGTTCCGTTTTCATACCATTCGTGATGTCGATAATAATAAACCACTGCAACTTTGCTCCATAACCTGCCTTGTTCATCTATATTGACAGTAATATAAGGATCGCCCTTCTTATCAGACCAAGTACCTATTATTGATTCTTTTAATAACTTTATTTTTTCCTCTCTTTCTTGTTGTCGTTTCTTTGCTTGGTCTTTTTCATATTTCTCCTTCCGAACCTCTATCTTTGCCAACAAATCATCTGCCGTAGTTGCGTCCGCGGGCTTTAATCCTTTGTAGGCTTTGGCGTATCTTTCGGCTTTGTTAAAGGCGGGGTAGCCTTTTGTTTCGCCCAAGTGTAAGCCGTAAACAATTGCCAAGTTTTTATAAATATCCGCACAATCGGCGGCATACTCCAACGCTTTTTCAAATTTCTCGGCTGCCATTTGAAAATCGCTTTCATTTTCGGCTATTTTCATGGCTTCTTGCGCCTGTATCATGTAACGCCTTGCTTCGGGCGATAATTGACAGGTTTGCGAAAACAAGTTGGCAAAAACTGTCAGGAAAATGGGAATAAAAAATAATCGTTTCATTTTGATTTGTTTTTAGTTAGTAAATAATTCGGATAATTGATTGAAATGTTCGGTATTGGTTATTTTGTATAAAGCGCCTTCTTTTAACAACAGGTACAATTGGTTCTCGAAAGAAAGCATCTGCCGGACACCTTTTTTCAAAAACGGAATGTTTATTTCAGGGTCTAAATACCATATATAATTTTCGGTGGCATAGAAAATTCCGTGAGGGGCAAACGCCAAATGCGTAACAGGTTCTTGTGTTTGGAAAAGCAGTTCGCTCTCTCCATCGTGCAATAAATAGATAGATTTGCCGAGCGCTACCGCCGTTACATCGCCGTAACCCGACACAATGATAGGCAGTGAATCGCTCAACACTTTATGGGCGGTCATTTCGTTCTTATTGACGAAATAGAGATTGGAGCATTTCTTGACACTGTCATACGTTGAGATATAAACGCCTGCTTCTTCTGCTTTTTTTATGCAAAAAGCGATTGGAAACTCCAATAGCGTTTTAATCTCTTCGTTTTCAATTAGCTTCAATCGTTGATTCTCACGAAACAGGATTGTTCCATCATCGAAACAGCATATTTCATTGGGAATCATTGAATTGAAAAATTTCATAGGCGCTCCAATGGTATCTTCGTTTTCATATTCCAAATAAAATACGACGGAATCTATCAATAAACAAGCAACGCCGGAAGCATCTAAAAAGAGATGCGCTTTTTCGGGGATTATACTATCGGAAACCAATATCTCGCATTGTGATTGCACGGGTAGTATAATCTCTTTATCTTCGGTAACTTCCGTATTTGTTTTTACTGTTCTATTGCAAGAAAACAGCAAAAAAAGTATTGATAAAATATAAAATGTAGTTTTCATCTATTTTGTAACTATTTATAACGTTTCGATACTTGAGTATTCGCTTTATTGGTAACTTCTCCTCCTATACCCGCTAATTTATTCCAATATTCTTTTACATACGTGTAATCGCCTTTTACAATCATTTTGTCGATACCTTCTCTCATATTGGCAAAATCTTTATTGGCAAAATTTGTTTGTATGTTTACGATTTCTTTTAAATCCTCCCAAAACCGCATATCAATACCGCAATAAGTGGTTATGTTTTTTTCTACAAATTCTTTTAATCGCTTGCCTACGGGTTCTTCGGACATGGTTCTAAAAAATTTTCTCGTAACTTCGGTTTTGAATTTGTCTTTTTCGATAAAGTCACTTAAATAACCTTTAGCGTCATCTCCAGCTAAATCGGCAGTTTTTTCAATCAAAGGACGAACATATTTCGGCATTTGTGCTGCAAGTTGTTCTCCAGCCTCACTAAAAAGTTTTTCTATTGCGCTTCCAGAAGATACATCTAACACAATTTTTACCACTTCTACTTTATCGAAAAAAGTCGTTTCGGTTTTCTTGGAATCTGCCGGCGGTCGTCTTGATGTTTGGGTAGCTGCCTGACGCTTAACCGGCTCAACGCTTTCAGGTGTATATGTTGCACTTTCTTTACGAGAATAGAAGTAATCATCTTCTAATGCATCAAATTTTAATTCGCTACTTGCAGTTGGTATGCCCATCAATTCATCTGCCCGCGAATCGACCACGTACATCATTGCCAACGATTGCTGTGCTTCGGCATTCCTTTTTTTGCCCTTTTCCTTTTCTGCTATTTGAGCTGCCTTTGCTGCTTCTATCTCTCGTTGTTTCTTTGCTTTGTCTGCGGCAATTCGCGCTTCTTTTGCTTTTTTGTCTATTGCTATTGCTCTGTCGCGCTCTGCCTCTGTTTGATACGGTTTACCTTTGTATATGTAAACAGGTTGTGGAGGAGGTGGAGGCGTAACTTGTGTTGATTTTTCTCTAAACATCGCCGGACTTAACCCTTCTGTCCGCCTTTTCGCTTCACTGCTAATAGCCCCCCATGAGCCTTGGGCTTTCACATTCAGCACTCCGCCGCATACACAAATCATCAATACAATGACAATAAAAAAAATTCTTGTTTTCATACGCCTCCTCCTTAATTTTGTTAATCATTCAAATATTTGCGGTTAAATTCTTCTTCGGCTTCGGCGATTTGTTTTAGGACGCGGTTATATTTTCCTTCCTTTGCCCGTTCCTTTACAACTTTCAACACTGCTCCTCTATTCATTAAGTGGTGGCATATATCACACATATTCTCTCCGTTCAAATCTATATAAATCCCACTTATTCCGCCATTTTTGTTAACGTATGTAGCTTGTGCCATTCCTTCAATGAAAGGAGAGATAGAAATAGTATTGTTCTCTTCCTCCCGAGTTTGCAAAATGACCCTGCCCAATTTGTCAATAAACGCTATTCCTCCATCCATTCCTACCATGGCGATTCCGCTCGAAAAACCATTAGGAAAAGAATCCAAATAATCCAACCATTCCCATTGTGTAAGAAGCGTTTTATCTCCATACATTAAAGCATCGTACATAATGGCAGAGTTTGTACCGTCTCCTCCTCGTACAAAATTTATCCGAATATCACTTCTTGGCTTCTCTGTTTTATTAAAGAAAAAAGGTATAGCAATTTTACCTGTTTTAGTCATAAATCCCAATTGATTTCCCAATTCTACTCCTGCAAGACCTTCAGATAAGTCATGTATGCGGTCGTATTTGCAAGTAACTATTTCTTGTCCGGTTTTATCAATCAAGCCCCATTTCTTGTTTAATACTACACGGGTAATACCTTCCGAAAAAGGAATTGCATCATCGTACTTACATGAAACTACAATATTTCCGGTTTTATCAATTAATCCCCATTTTCCATTTAATTTTACAGGAACAATACCTCCCGAAAAATTTCCGGCATCATCATATTTGTGCTGAATTACAACATTTCCGGTTTTATCAACAAATCCCCACTTACCATTTAATTTCACACAAGCAAAACCTTCCGAAAAAAAAGCTGCTTCATCATATTTGAATGGAATCACCTCATCATTAGCCTTATTGATAAATCCCCACTTACCATTTAATTTTACCGGTGCAAGTCCCCCTGAAAAAGAACCTGCGTTTTCATACTGATAAGGGATAACCTCTTTCCCTGTTTTATCAATAAATCCCCATTTCTGCCTCTCATCAGGAACAAGACCTTCTGATAAGTAACTTTTTAATCCTCCTAAATACCGGCTAAATGAAGTGATTGTTCCATCTTTATTTACATAGGCATAATCAAATCTTATAGTAATGAATCTCCCATGTTTCTCATTTTCTACCGTGTCCATATAACCCCTACAAGCAACTATACCCTCTTTAGGTTTTAAATGACGCCCTTGTTCATACTGTGGCGAGTAGAAATCGATATGTCTTTCAGCTCCTGAAGCTAGTGAGTAGATTGTGTGATGCTTTTGTGCCTGAACACCTACCACAAAAAACAATAAAATCCCAATTGTTGTTAAAAAAATCTGTCTCATATTAATCTATTTTTAAGTTTATAATTTTCAAGTTTTGGCAATAAAAATAGCGTGGAAACAACCTGTCTGATGCTCAGGTTTCCACGCCTATCCCTCTGGCAAGTTGCTCCACGCCGCATACACGGCGTTTCACTAACTTATTCTTGAGGGAAACCCTTTTCGGGCTCAAATTGTGGAAAATGAGCATCAAGAATAGCAAGTAATTCGCTATTTTTATAATATGTTTATTTTGTGCCTATCAGCACGGATTGTATATCATACGCAATAAATTTCATTAATACTAAAACACAAAAATACAAAATATATTTGAAAAACAATTTTTGTAAATAGCTTATTTGCAATTTAATTGTTTTTTTCGACAATTTCCCCATTCGTATTATTGCGAATAGAAAAATTTTGTATTTTTGCAAAAATTTTTAATGATAATGGCAAAAGAAAAATTGACAAAAGAACAGGAACAGTTGGCGCGCTTTGCCAAAGCATTGGGGCACCCTGTGCGTGTTGCGATTTTGCAGATGTTGGCAAAGCAAACTTGCTGTTATCATGGCGATATGTCTGAAATCCTGCCGGTTGCAAAAAGCACTTTGTCGCAACATTTGAACGAATTAAAAGAGGCAGGGTTGATACAGGGAACATTCACACCGCCAACGGTATATTATTGTATCAATAAAGAAAATTGGAAATTAGCAAAAGAAATGTTTAACGAAATGTTTATTGTACTATCAAAAACCGAGTGAGTAATTAAAATTTTTTATCCGCGCCATTCGTTGAATTACGAAACACGAATGGCAATAAAACAAATAATGTATAACTGTAAAAATTAAATCAAAATGAAAAAAGTAACATTGGCATTTATGCTTATCGCAGCCCTCGCGGCTTGCGGACAAAATACACAGAAAACAGCCGGTAACGCCGACAACAAGATTGTAACTGTGTATTATTTTCACGGTAAACAACGCTGTAAAACCTGCATTGCCGTGCAAGACGTGGCAAAACAAACCGTAGAAAAAGCCTTTGCGGATAATGAAAAAGTGCGTTTTATGGAAATAAATACTAGCGAAAAAGACAACGAGGCATTGGTTGAAAAATACGAAGTAACTTGGAACGCATTGATTATTGCCAAAGGCGAAGATTTTATCGAAATTACCGACAAAGCCTTTGCCACAGCAGTAGGAAATCCGCAAGCGTTGGAAAATTTAATTACAGAAGAAGTAAACAAACGCTTAAAATAATGGAATTCTTACAACAATTAGCCGACAGTTCAAACATTCCCTTGCTCACAGCGTTCATTTTGGGAATAATGACCGCCATTAGTCCCTGCCCGTTGGCAATGAATATTACCGCAACTGCCTATTTGAGCAAAGATATTACCGACAAAATGCGGGTACTGTTCAACGGAATTTTTTACACACTTGGGCGAATGTTTAGTTACACCGCATTGGCGAGTATCATTTATTTTGGTGCAAGCAAATTTCATATTGCTCGGTGGTTTCAACAAATTGATGGTATTTGGATTGGCGTTGCACTTGTCGTTATCGGGATTTTGATGCTTGATTTTATCAAATTCAACATACCATTTTTAAGTAAACTTACAAATTCCGTAAGTCAGAAAAAACTCAAACGCAATTATTTGAACGCTTTTTTGTTGGGCATTTTGTTTGCATTGGCGTTTTGTCCGTATGGTGCGGTGTTGTATTTCGGCGGACTTATTCCGCTCACACTTGCAAGTCCCACAGGTCTGTTGTTGCCGCCTGTTTTCGCTTTTGCCACGGGGTTGCCTGTGATTGTTATTGCGTGGCTGTTGGCTTACAGCGTTTCAAATATCGGGAATTTTTACAATCGAATGAAATCATTTGAAAAGTGGTTTAAGCGGGTGGTGGCGGTGGTTTTTATTGGGGTAGGACTTTATTATATTTGTCTGAATTTTGTCTGAACCATGATTTTTACAAAAATGAAATGATGAATAATTGGAAAATATATACAGATAACACCTGCAAAATAGAAGTTAAAAAAATAACTTCTCGGTATATAATTGAGGAATTCGGAAGTTGTTTGACAGACTTTTTTAAATGTAAATATAAATCAGAAAAAACAACTTTTATCAAAGACCGATTAACAGGACTTGCAATTAAAGAATTAGTTGGTAAACCAAAATATAAAACATATTCTAACAAGATTTCACCGCATTTGAGAAAGGAAAATGGAGGACAATTTAAAAATAAAGAATGGCTTTATGACTTACATTGGTATACAGAATCTGATAGTGAACCATATATGCCAATCGCTCTACCTTTAATTGTTGAGTGTGAATGGAATCCAAAGAGAAATGAAGATTCAAAAAATTCATATAGTGGAATAAAATATGATTTTCAAAAACTTCTTGTTAGTAATGCAGATTTGCGACTAATGATTTTTTCTGTGAAAAAAGAAAGTGAAATTTCTGAATTGAATGATTATTTTGATAGAGCAATTAATAGTTACATTCATTTAACAAAAGGTTCAAAGTTCTTATTTATTGCTTTTGACGAAAAAGTCCGAAGATTTTTTTATACAGAAAAACGCAAAATTTAATCTTGAAAATCCCATAAATCTTAATAAAATCGTGGTTCAAGACAAAAACAAAATAATATGAAAATAGAAATTTTAGGCACAGGCTGCAAAAGGTGCAACGAGTTGTACGAAGTAGTTAAAAAAGCAGCGGAAGAAAACCAATCCACCGCCACCATTACGAAAGTAGAGGACATAATGGAAATTATGGATTATGGCATAATGATGACGCCAGCCGTTGTGATTGACGGAAAAATAATTTCGCAGGGCTGTATTCCGAAAGAAAGCGACATTAAAAAATGGC
>Ga0209628_10001825_pt1 | contig 14115 bp, 10 predicted proteins | sample TergutCu122P4_FD_187285 | JGI IMG/M metagenome (GOLD analysis project Ga0209628, IMG submission 187285) | Cubitermes ugandensis P4 segment gut microbial communities from Kakamega Forest, Kenya - Cu122 P4 (SPAdes) (version 2) | ecosystem: Host-associated > Arthropoda: Insects > Digestive system...
TCTTTGGCAACCGTCAAACACTCGTTCATCGTTAATCCGCCTTTAAAACCGTCGTACATATTGGTTTTCACCACCACTGCCATATCGTTTCCGGCGGCTTTCATCACCTCAGCCATCACCATTTTCATGAATTTCATGCGGTTTTCGAGCGAGCCGCCGTATTCGTCTTTTCGTTTGTTGGTATAAGGCGACAAAAACTGGCTGATGAGGTATCCGTGTCCGGCGTGAATCTCTACACAATCGAAACCGGCTTCTTTGGCAAGTTTCACCGATTTTCCGAAATCTTTAACCAACGTTAAAATTTCCTCTTTTTTCAAGGCGCGTGCAATCGTTGGGGAATAGATGTTTATACCGCCGGATGCGCCCACCGGCATTTGTCCGCAGGAGTACCAGTGTGTCATATTTCCGCAGTGCCCTAATTGGATGGCTGCTTTTGCGCCCTCCTGATGAATGGCGTCTGTCAGTTTTTTCAGTTCCGGAACGATTTCCAAGCGCATATACAGTTGTCCGTCGAACGACACGCCGCTTTTGCTCACCGCTGCGTATGCAACGGTGGTCATTCCTATTCCGCCGCGGGCAACGGCAGTGTGGTAATCAAACAACATTTTCGTAGGCTTGTTCTCTTTGCACATGTTTTCAAAAGCCGCCGAACGAATGGTGCGGTTGCGAAGTTCGATGGGACCTATTTGGCAGGGGGTAAAAATTTGGGACATTTTGGTTTGTTTAGGGCGGCAAAAATACTAAAACACTTTCACATCCTTATCAAACTTTACCATTTTCTTCCCCACCGGACGAATGGTAGCAATACCAGCTTGATGCAACTCCGCCTCCAAACCCTCTTTAAACGACATCGCCGCAACGCCGAGATAAATATTAAATCTCTCACACTCAGGGTATAAGGTTTTAAAATATTTTATTTTTTCAATTATTTTTTCAATGGAAATATTTTCCGGTTTGGCGTTATATTTCACTTCAATTAATGCAGCACTTTTACCATTTAATAAAACGATATCAAACTCCGCTTTAATCTCTTCTTTTCTGTAAATTTGGTTTCTTCTAACTTTATTAAATCTCTCATTAGCAAAGAACTTATCTGCTTTGAAAGCATTATAGAAATACTCTTCCGCCATTTCGCCGTTGCTGTTACCTATTCCGCCAATTTGTTTATTCACAGCTTTTATTTGCCGATTGGTTTCTGCAAACATTTTTTTTAATTGTTGATCGGTTTCCTTTGATTGTTGTATATATTCTTGAACAATTTTGTGGGTATCTGCCGACATTGCCTTAATGTCATCCCAAGAAAGGTTTTGATAATTCTCCATGATTTTATTTTTTAAGGTTAATAGATTCAATAGTTTAAGGGTTCTGTGTCGAAAATTTTCGACCCGTACATTTTAATAGTCAAACAACGCGGCAAATATACACATTGAAAGGGCGTTTGTCAAGGGGTAAGCGCATTTTTTTCATATTTTCTCAATAATTTTTTGAATAACATTTTTATCCGTCTGTATTTAATTCAGAAAATTTTATGTTTATTTGCACCGAAACATAAAGTGTTTATGGCTCAAATGTTGCTACCCGCGAACTTTTTTACAGAAAAAATTAAAACCATTAATGAGTGGTAATTTACACGCTCTTTAAAACTTTTTCTCAATGTTAAAATCCGGTTTGCTTTGATACAAATGGGTCGGATATTTCCCATTGTAGCAAGCCACGCAGAGTTCGGTTCTATTGGCTACGCTAAGCAAATATTCTTCGGGGAGATAAAAAAGCGAGTCGGCTTCAATCATTTTTCGTATCTCTTCCACATCTAATTTTGAGCTAATAAGTTCATCATAAGTAGAAGTATCCACGCCGTAAAAGCAGGGGTGTCGCATGGGAGGACAACAGATTCGAACATGTACTTCTTTGGCACCGGCATCTTTCAGCATTTTTATTATGTGTTTGCAGGTAGTGCCGCGCACAATGGAGTCGTCCAACAAAACCACTCTTTTTCCGGTAATTAGCGAGCGCACCGGACTTAATTTCAAACGCACCCCTTTTTCTCTCAACTCCTGCGAAGGCTGTATAAAAGTTCGTCCGATATATTTGTTTTTAATAAGTCCAATTTCGTAAGGAATGCCACTTTCTTCGGCATAACCTATTGCACCTGAAATAGATGAGTCGGGAACACCAATTACCAAATCGGCTTCAACCGGAGCTAATCGGGCTAAATGTTTGCCGCAATTTTTCCGGTAGGTATGCACGTTAAACCCCTCTATTTCACTGTCGGGGCGGGCAAAATACACAAACTCCATGGCACACATGTTGTGGGAGTATTCTCCTGTAAACAAAACACTTTCGGGTTCTTTTTCTTTTTCAAAAATCACCATTTCTCCGGGTTCTACATCTCGGAGAAAGGTAGCGCCAATCGCCTCAAACGCACAAGTTTCACTGGAAATGATGTAGCCGCCGTTCAGTTTTCCGATAGAGATGGGGCGCAATCCGTTTTTATCTCTGCAAACATACAATTTGTCTTGGGTTAAAATAAGGAACGCGTATGCCCCTTCAATCATGGTAAGGGCTTCGCCGATGGCATCAATCCGGTCTTTTCGCCGGTTCATCTTTACCAAATGCGCCAAAATTTCCGTATCGGATGAAGATTGAAAGATGCTTCCCTGCGCCTCTAACGCCATTTTCAGTTGTCTGGAATTAACCAAATTTCCGTTGTGTGCCATAGAAAAGTCGCCGGTATGATGCCGAAACAGAAAGGGTTGCACATTATCTAACCCGCCGCCGGTAGCATTTCCGTTGCTTGACGAGTAGCGCACATGTCCAATGGCGCAATCGCCTTTCAAACTCGAGAGTTTTTTCTCATTAAAAATTTCGGTAACCAAGCCTTCTCCCCGCTCTCGATAAAAATCTGTTCCATCGGTAGTGCAAATGCCGCACCCCTCTTGTCCCCGGTGTTGTAGTGCGTGCAATCCGTAGTAAATTAAGTCTGCCGCATTTTTACATCCGAAAACACCAATAACGCCCATTTTTTTATTTGATTATTTGTGGATTACCCACATTTTGAATAGGAGCACGCCGCACAGGTGAGGCAGCCCTCTTTAAATTCCATAGTATCCTGCTCGCCACACTTGGGGCATCTCTGTCCTTTTGCTTTGGTGCCGTCTGCCACAAATTTTTTCAATGCGCGAATCACGCCGTTTTTCCACGAGTTGATCGTTTCTTCACGGAAATTAAGACCATCAATAATATTCACTACATTTTCCACCGGAATATCATGGCGAAGCAATGCAGAAATCATTTTGGCGTAATTCCAAAACTCCGGATTAAAACAACGGGACAAACCGCCAAGGGTAACCGGATAGCCATCAGCATCATAATACAAAAAGTCGTACTGTTTTTTGCCGTCGGGCAATCTGTTTTTTATAACAAAACCGGTATGGATGGTTTTGGGTAGCGGAAATCTATCATCCTCTGCTTTTCCGGTAAAAATTTCGTAAGGTCTGCCATCTTTTGTTCCAATAAAAGCCACCCAATCTTCATTGTCGTTTTTAAAGCGAACAATTTCCGCTTTCAGTTCTTTCGGGCGTTTCAGAATTTGCGTATCTTCGTTTATCTTTTCCGGTTTTTTCTTTTCTTTTTCATCATTATCCACCAAAACGCCGCTTCTTGAGCCTTCGCGATACACGGTCATCCCCTTACACCCTGATTCCCATGCCTTTACATACAAAGAACCCACAGTATCCTGGGTGGTGTCTTCCGGTAAATTAATGGTTACCGAAATAGAGTGGTCCACCCATTTTTGCACATTTCCTTGTAGCTCAACTTTTTTCAAATAATCGGTATCTGCGGCAGTTGATTTATAGTAGGGAGATTTTTCAAAAATGGCTTGCATCTCCTCCTTACTCATCTCAAAGAGTTGGTTTTTGGTGATCCCCAAAGTTTCAGCATACACAAAGAATTTCGGGTGAAACACGTTGTATTCTTCCCAGTAGTCACCGTTTTGGTCGCGGGTAGTTTGACGATTATTCAAATCGTTCGGATTCACTTTGCGTTTTCGGGTGTACGCCACTTTAAAGGCGGGTTCAATACCGGATGTTGTTTGGGTACAAATACTTACACTTCCGGTGGGCGCAATCGTCAGCAGGGCAATATTTCTTCTTCCGTACTTAATCATATCTTCATACAAAGCAGAATCTGCATCTTTAATTCTCAGAATGAACGGGTTTGCAGCTTCTTTTATGCTGCTATATACGGTGAAAGCACCCCGCTCTCTTGCCATGGTAACAGAAGAGCGGTAAGCCGCTAATGCCAATTGTTTGTGCACTTCGGTAGAAAAAGCGATGCCGTGCTCGGATCCGTAGCGAATTTTTAGGGCAGCCAGCATATCTCCTTCTGCGGTAATCCCCAATCCTGTTCTGCGACCTTTAAGGGTTTGGCGTCTGATCTTCTTCCAAAGTTCAACTTCTACACGTTTAATATCTTCCGACTCGGGGTCTTTAGCAATTTTTTCCAAAATTTGGTCAATCTTTTCGATTTCCAAATCAATAATATCGTCCATTAAACGCTGCGCATACTGAACGTGCTCTTTAAAGAGCGTCATATCGAAGGTTGCATTTTCGGTAAACGGGTGGTTTACATAGCTATACAGATTAATTGCGATAAGTCGGCAGCTGTCGTACGGGCAGAGCGGAATTTCGCCGCACGGGTTCGTGGAAACGGTTCTAAATCCCTCATCTTCATAGCAATCGGGAACAGCTTCTCGGCGAATGGTATCCCAGAACAACACGCCTGGTTCCGCCGATTTCCACGCATTGTGAATAATTTTATCCCACAATTTTCTGGCATCAATCTCTTTTTTGATTTTAGGATTATTAGAATCGATGGGGTATTGTTGGATGTATGGTTTCCCCGATTTTACGGCTTCCATAAATTCGTGGTCAACTTTCACCGAAACGTTGGCACCGGTAATTTTTCCATCGGTCAATTTTGCATCAATAAAATGCTCTGCATCGGGGTGTTTTATTGAAATGGAGAGCATGAGTGCACCGCGGCGGCCATCTTGGGCAACTTCGCGGGTAGAGTTGGAGTAGCGTTCCATAAAAGGCACCACGCCGGTGGAGGTGAGTGCGCAATTTTTGACGTGGCTTCCGGAAGGGCGAATGTGCGACAGGTCGTGTCCTACGCCGCCCCGCCGTTTCATGAGTTGCACTTGCTCTTCGTCCATCTTCATTATTCCGCCGTAAGAGTCGGAGCGTTGGTCGTTTCCAATTACAAAACAATTTGACAACGAGGCTATTTGGTGATGGTTTCCAATACCTGCCATGGGGCTTCCCTGGGGGATGATATATGTAAACTTTTGGAAAAGTTCATATATTTTTTCTTCTGAAAGTGGGTTTACATATTTTCTTTCTATACGGGCAAACTCTCGTGCTAACCGGCGGTGCATTTCATCGGGGTTGCGCTCCAACAGTTCGCCTTTGTCGTTTTTCAACGAGTATTTGTCCACCCAAACGCCTGCGGCAAGTTCGTCGCCTTCAAAATAATCTACCACCTCATTAAAAATCTCCTTTTTGGTATAGGTTTTCATCTGCGAATCGGCGATCCCTATATTATCTAATTGCTCCGGTTGCGAGACGGATGCAATGTGTGTGGTTAAAGTTTCTAAATTTGCTTCTCGTGTTTCAAGCAGATTTTCAACGGGGTTTGGGGTTAGAAGGGGGTCTTCTTTTGCTAAAACAGCAGCTTCTTCATACTCAAAGAACGAAATCTCATTACGCATAATCCTAAATTTTTCAATATCAACTAACTATAATTTTCTACACGATGATTTTTTTTTGCATTTTATGAAAAATAGCAGGTAGAGTTTGTCCAAAGTTTTAAAAATCAAGTAGTTAATAACACTGCAAAAGGTGCCAACGTGTCCCGCTAAAATAAATTTTACCTGCAATTTTTTTAAGAGTTTTTTATTAAAGAATTAACAAAGTATGGTTAATATTTTTTCCTTTTGAATATTAGAGGATTACAATTTTGGCAAAATTTGTAACTTTTTTGCAATTTTTTAAGAAAAATGTAAAAAAGGGGTTGAAACGTGCAAAAAAAGGAGGTGTCTTAAAAGTATTTTTAACGCAAAGACACAAAGATTTTTCGCAAAGGTCGCAATGAATAAATGCCATAGAATTAAATCCTTGCGTTCTTTGCGTAAACCCTTTGCGCCCCTTGCGTTTAATAAATTTTGGCTTTTAAGACACCTTCCAATAATTTTTGCGAATGGTTAGAACTTATAATCAAGTCCAATACCAACGGTGTGGCTGGTACGATTATATATTTCTTTTCCGGCGTAGCCGGGGTTATTGTTGGTGTATTTGTCGTAGCCGGTATAAAAATAGGATAAATTAAGCGTTAAATTTTTGATAATATTACAAGCACCGCCCAATCCAATAGAGAATGAATTGCAGCTGAAAGCAACATTGGATTGAAATCCGTCTACTTGTGTTTTTGTTCCGTCCGCTTGCGCTACCTCTTTGAGTTTAGCACCATTTCCAATTCCAAGGCGGGTAACTTGTGCTCCGGCACTTACCAAGAATCTTTCATTAATTACATATTCCAACCCCATTAAAATTTCATAAGAATTGTGTTTTAAGTATTTTTGTTTATCGTCCGGCATTTTGGCAAATTTATCAAGAAAAACATGACATCCCACACTGGCAATCAATTTTTCTTTGAGGAATTTATAAGAAACGCCTGCGGAAAACATGCCGGGAATATCATAGCGTGTTTTTACACCGTCTTTGTATGCATCCATTCCTGCATCACCTCCGGATTTGGTTTTGTTTTTGAGCGTAATTTTTGTATTAAATTCATACCTTACACCGATATTCAAATTTTTATAGTTAAAATCTGCTCCTAGAATGGGGGTTATTCCCCAACCTTTCTGTTGTGTATTAAGATTAAGATTAAGATTTTGTAACCCTGTAAGTTGTAAGGCAGCTCCTTTGTACATTTTCGATACGTCTGGCATACCAGCTTCCAGTGCTACACCTACATAATTTAGTTGTTTTTTTGCAGAATCTACATCGGTTATTAAAACATTATTAAGATACCCCTTGTATCCGTTTTGAACAAAACAGGCACGGGCACCCACAAAAAATGAAATCATATTCATTACCTTATAATTCAACCCCAATTGAGCACCATAAGTAATGGAAGTACCCTTCAAATTCATGTTTAGAGAATAAGTCATAGGTTTGCCATTATATTGTAGAAGTGGTGGAAGAGCCGGATTATAGAGTGCTCCATTCAACTTGGCTAATCCGCCGGCTACTGCTGCTTCAAACATGGGCAAACCATCTTTAAACTCTAACGTTCCGCCGCCGCCCATAATGGAAAAACCACCGCTAATTACCCAATTCTCTTTAATTTTGTACGCAATTTGAACACTGGGAATAAAAAACGATTGCGCAGTGCCCTTGTACTCTTTCGTGTCTTTTCCTCCATTGAGTTTAAACGGTTCAAAGGTTGATTTGATAGTACGGGTTTGAAATGCCATCTGGTTGTTCACAGAGATTACAAAGGTCTCTTTCATAAACGACAAACCTGCCGGATTGCTGTAAATAGCGTCAATCTCAGTGGAAGCGGTTCGGGCGGGATTACGCAAAAAACGCGCACTTTGATTCGTGTTGGTTACAAATCCACCGGCAAAAACAGTTGCTGTAAACGTTAATGCCGCAATAAAAATAAATACTCTTTTCATAAAACGATTTTTTAGTTAATAAAATTTTTACGCGGCGAAAATATAATTAATTTAACAGGTTTGTTAATAAATGTTAAAAATAATTATTAAAACGCTGAATGTTACGGTTTTAAAATTCTATCGCAAATTTTAAATTAATCAAACGCGGGGTTAAATAGTTGGGAATTGCCCAATATTGATTTTTGGTATCTTTAATCCACATATAAGAAGACACGTTGGTGTTGCCCAGCAAGTTAAACACTTCAAAATAGATTCCTGCATTTTTAATGGCGCGGGCAAATTTGCTTTTGTTTTTAAATCTATCTCTGCTTTGTTCAAAGAAAATATAGGAAAACCCAATATCCACCCGAAAATAATCTTTCATGTTTAAGGTAGTTTTTTTAGCTCTCACTTTATCAGGGTTCCACAGCGGAAGTCCCGTAGAATACACAAAGTTTAGGTGCACCCGCAACGGACGAAACCCGGGGATATGGTCTTGAAAGAAAAGATTTAACGCAAAACGCTGGTCGGTGGGGCGCCTCTTGTAAGAGGAAACCACCTTTTCTCCCTCCTCGTTAGTATAAGGGTCAAATTTATCCATAGTTCCCATAATGGAGATAGCCAACCACGACTCCAACCCCTCAATCAGCTCGCCGCTGAAACGCGCATCAAATCCGGCGGCAAAACCTTTGGCATCATTTTTTCCACTGTAAACAATCTGAATATTATCAACATAGTACGAAATCAGATTGTCCATATATCTGTAATAAGTTTCCATAGTGAGCTTAAAGGGGCGTCTCCAAAGTTTAAAGTTGTATTCGCTTGCCAAAATTACCTGATAGGAAAATTGCGATTTTATTTTGGATTTCAATTCGCCATCCCTGTTTCTCAGTTCTCTGTAAAACGGCGCCTGATAATACACACCGGTTTTCAACCAAAACAACCACTCGTGTTTCCAGCGGGGTTTGTAGAGCAAAGACAACCGCGGCGAAGCATTAAATTCGTTGTTATACGACCAATAATGAAACCGCACTCCGCCGTTTAGCGTAAATCGCGGGTTTATTTCATCATCTATTTTCCATGTGTTTTGCACAAATCCCGTTATTCTTATGGTATTCAACGAAGTGTCGGTCTTTAAAAACTTTCCAAATTTTAAAGGTTGGGAAGGAAACTCCGGCAGTGTTGTATCGCTGGGAATACCCGGATAATGAGGTAGCGTATAGCCTGCGGAATCATCTAAGTGCCACTGTCTTATTCTATCTTTTATCTGTTCGTTTTGCACTTTGAGCCCCCACGAAATAACATTTCGCTTGGGCAGGTGGTGGTCGCCGCGAATATCTGCCGCAGAAACCAAAAAGTTGATGTAGTTTCGGGCGTGGTCAAGGCTGGTGCCCACCGCCACTACCGAAACTTCTTTTCCAATATCTTTACTTTCACTGCCCAAATCCGCTTCAATATCGCTGAGCCAGTACTGACTTTGAATATCATAGGTTTCGCTCTCTTTGGCAAAATAAGAGGAAGCAATGAACCGGAGCTGGTTTTTAAGATTGGGGCGGTAGGTAAAGGTTAATCCGCCTAAATAACTTTCATATTTATCCACTTCCTGACCATCAAAATAGACTTTAAACTGTTTTAAGTTCTCAATCGAGCCAAAGCGGGTGGTACGGTCGGAAGGAACAAACAGGTATTTGTTTATCGAGAAGTTTCCCAACAGGCTTATTTCAAACTTATCGGAAATATTCCATCCCAGCAACATTTGCGAATCGAAAAAGTTGGGTTTATAATCTCCTTTGGTTTCCATTGATTTTAAGAGGTATGCGTTTGTTTTATACCGCACACCCACAAGATAAGTAAAAATGTCGCGGGTTTTTTGTTTGTTTTTGGCGCAACCTTCAATATGGGCGGAGGTTCCCAAAAAGCCGATCATGAACGAGCCGCCGAGCTGTTTGGGTTTTTTGTACTCCACGTCCATTACGGAAGACATTTTATCGCCATATTGCGCCGGAAACCCGCCGGATGAGAACTTTACACTATTGGTCAGGTCTAAATTCACAAAACTTAGCCCCTCCTGATTTCCGTTGCGCACCAAAAAGGGACGGTAGATTTGGATGTCGTTTACAAAAATGGAGTTTTCGTCATAATTTCCGCCACGCACATTGTATTGGGCGCTCAGTTCATTTACCGAAGAGACCCCGGGCAGCATTTTAATAAGGCTTTCCGCGCCACCGGTGGGCGAGGGCATCGCCACGGTAAGTTTGGGGTCCACACGAATATACCCGTCGTTGAACGTTTTGGTAACTCTAACCTCCTCTAATTGTGAGCCTTTTGAATAAATGATGACATCTAATGTCATGGTTTCTTTGGGTGCACCTTTTATAGTAATAACGGTATCGGAGTAGGAAATATGTCTGAAATGCAGCTGCACTTCCACCTCTGCCGGCACCACAATTTGGTATTTTCCGGCTTCATTCGAGATTGCCGAGTTGTTGGTTTGCTTCGACAAAACCATCACGTGCTCCACCGGATTGTTTTGTGCATCGCGAATCGTGCCTTGTATTGATGCAGTGTTTTGCGCACATAAAACAACCGGCAAAAAAAGGATGAGGAAGAGGAAAAAAAGGGTTTTATTTTTCAAAGAAAAACATTTTAGTGCAACAATAGAATACGAAAAAACGGGGGTTTTATTGTAATGTTTAATTATTAACCAATTATTTACACCAAAAAAAAATACCTGTATCACTGATAACAACATTTTAAGTATTTTCGCCATATATTCTTTAAACCCAAAAAACATGACTTAAAAAACTGAATAATAACATTTTAATAAAAAAACATTGGCTTATGATTTTGTCTTTGAAAAGTACCAAGTTCAGCAAGACTCCCAAAAAATATGAAGCGCCTTTATGGCGTGAGATATTTATTTGGGAATCGGGTATTGGTACTACCTCAAAGACGAATAAAGACATTCTCACGCTTTTTTATTGCAAAACTAAAATGCAATGAATCACTACAAAATACTTATTGGCGAATTGATACTTTTGAAATTAAAAGAAAAAGAGAGGAGTATTGTATGGCTTGCCAAACGGATAGGGTGCGATGACAGCAATTTAGGAAAAATGTTAAAGGGCAAGCGGTATATTTACCCCGATCTGCTTTTACACATTTCTGTAATATTAGAGGAAGATTTTTTGATTACTATTCCCAAAAATTAGAAGAGATAAAAAACGGTCAAATTAACCGAGTAATCCGGTCAAATTAACCATTAAAAATTTAAATTACAATCATTTATATTGTTTCTTTGCGCTTCAAATGTGAACATAAATTAATTTGATGTTTTATGCTATTTTTGCACTGTTATTAACCACTTAATTTTTACAAAAAATGAGAAAATTTGTTATTATTTTAATCAGTGCAATAGTACTCACCTTCAACTTTGATATTTCTGCACAAACAGAAAGAAATCAAACTGAGGGTTGTCCGTTCCGATTTGTATTAGAAAGTCCTATAGGAACAGGATGGTCTCCTTCATTCGGAATAAATATTACAGTTGATGGCATTGATTATGGTATTGTTAAATTACCATGGGGAACACTTTCCGCTGAAGAAACAGTTTTTTTGCCTTCAGGAGAAGTTCAGTTTTTTTGGAAAGGTGGTACTTCAGTTGCTTCTATACACTATTTTGAAATCTATAATTCATTCGATAAATTAATATACACAGTTCCAGATATGTTTCCTGTAGGGTTGCTTTTTACCTATCAAAATGAATGTCCTGACTGTATTCCATTAACCGATTTTGAGGGGGAGTATATTCAGGAAACGAAATTGGTTAATCTCAATTGGACAGCTCCTGAAAGTGAGAATGTAACAGGTTTTAATATTCTTAGAAATGGGGAATTGATTGACCACGTTGCCTCAACAATACATTCTTACACTTCGCAAACAGACACTTTGGCAACAGGAGACTATAAATACTGCGTAGTACCGGTTTATCCTTATGTTTGTAATTTAGATGAGAAATGTTTTGAAACCTATATTAATAATGTAAGGGTTAAAAACTTTTCTTCTGCATTTCAAGTGTATCCGAATCCGGCAAGTAATGAATTACATGTTCAAAGTTCAAAGTTCAAGGTTCAAAATATTGAGGTTTTTGATATTTATGGGAGAAAATGTCACGTGTCACGTGTCACGCGTCACGAAAACACAATTGATATTTCTAATTTAACAAATGGAATTTACTTTGTAAAAATAACAACAGATGAAGGAATTGTAGTTAAGAAAGTAATTAAACAGTAACGTGTGTAACGTGTAACGAATCTGCGTAACTCTGTGTTCTCTGCGTCTCTGTGCTAAAAAAAATTAACCAATAATAAAAAATATGAAAAAAATCTTCACACTCGTAATTCTTCTCAGCATGGGAATTACACAAACACAAATTTACGCACAATGTTTTAATTGTGAAACAAACACAAAAGCCTTTACAATAGGTTCTTATAATACTGCAACTGGGAATAATTCATTTGCAGGCGGTAGCGAGTCAAGCGCAACAGGAAGCAATAGCTTTGCTTTTGGTAACATTTCTTTCGCTACCCAATCAGGTAGTATAGCCATTGGCAGTAATGCACTTTCTAACGCACTGAACAGTTATGTTTTTGGGCAAAACCTCAGTAGCCAGGGCGAAAATTCCATTACCATCGGTTTGGGGAGTTCAAGTTCGCAACTATTGGAGAACAACAAAAATAACAGCATCATGTTTGGGGTAACCCAAAACCCTACCCTGACCATTTTGAAACCCAAAAACGCCGATGTGGGGTACTTGGGCATTGGCACCGATGATCCGAAAGAGATGGTGCACCTGCATGGAAAGTTGTTGATAGAGCGAACCGCAAACACGCCGAGCAGTTTGCAGTTTAAACATCACACTACAAATACCAAAGATATTATCAACCCTCCATCATTAAATACGTATTATTGGGATATCTATTCAGATGTTCAAGGTCTGAAATTCAACACAATATCAAGTCCTAACACGAATCCGCCAAAACCTGATCAAAGATTAGTGATTACCAGCACCGGTTCAGTGGGTATCGGGGCAGGCAATCCTCTTACGAATTTTCAGATAGGAGCACTTTGGACATTTCAAACCGGTACAAACAATAATATTGGAATAAACACATACAATAATAAAACTAATGATTTGAGAATACAATCGGGTGCTGCCTCGCGACTCTCTTTCAATGATTCCGGAGATATTCTCTTGCAAACTACACCATCCGGAGATGCCGGTTCAACTATTAGATGGAACACGGTTACTGTTGCCAGCAACGGAGATGTGGGGATTGGCACAACAGACGCACCGGCTGCAAAATTAGAAGTAGCGGGTAGTTTTAAAGCCCAGGACGCAAATTTAACCGGAGCTTTGAAAGCCGCAAGCGCAACCATTGCAACCATAAACGGAAACACCTACGTAAACGGAAATTTTGGAATAGGTATCAATCCTACAACGAATAAACTTGAAGTAAAGGGGACTATTCGTGCGGAGGAGGTAAAGGTATGTGTTAGCCAAGGGTGTGATTTTGTTTTTGAAGAAGATTATGAATTAATGAGTTTGAACGATTTAAACAATTTTATAAAAACAAACAAACACCTGCCCGGGGTTGCACCTGCCGCAGAAATGGAAGCTGAAGGAATTAAATTAAGTGAAATGAATACCACACTTTTACAAAAAGTAGAAGAACTAACGTTGTATATCTTGGATTTACAAAAACAGATTGATGAACTTAAAAATAGTAAGCCATGAAAGTAATTAAAAGTGACAATCGTAACAATCGTGACAAACGTGACACGTTACACGTTACGCGTTACATTCTTATGGTCTTACGGTCTTATGGTCTTATGGTCTTTTTCCTTTCTGCTTTTCTGCTCTTCTGCTTTTCTACTTTACACGCCCAAACTGTTGAAAATATAATTTTGGACTCAGTTTTTCTACAAAAAAATGAGTTAATTGTAACACCGGAAATAGAAGAAAAAATGGTTACGCATATTAAAAACTTGCCTGAAGAAGCTTACTCCGATTATGGTATAAAAGACAAAGCACAGTTAGAAAATTTACAAATAGGCAAACCTGTTCCCTTGTATAGCATTGTAAATGAGCAGTTAGAACCCATAAGGACTTATAATGTTTCTCGTATGGCTGATGGTGCGCCTCTTTCATTATACTTCACAAACACATGGAACGTGCCTGTGATGTCTGAAGATGAGCCACTTCTATTTGGGGCATTTGAACTTACAACCTGAGTTCCGTTTAAGAAACTATCTATTTTTGTGATAATAAATACTTTACGTTTAATTAGTGGCTGAAAGCCACGTTCTATGATAGCCCAATGCATCGCGTT
>Ga0209628_10001826_pt1 | contig 14115 bp, 12 predicted proteins | sample TergutCu122P4_FD_187285 | JGI IMG/M metagenome (GOLD analysis project Ga0209628, IMG submission 187285) | Cubitermes ugandensis P4 segment gut microbial communities from Kakamega Forest, Kenya - Cu122 P4 (SPAdes) (version 2) | ecosystem: Host-associated > Arthropoda: Insects > Digestive system...
GCCGCCACCGCCGCCGCCGCCACCGCCGCCGCCGCCGCCACGACCACCGCCGCCACCGCGACTGCCACCGCCGCCGCCGCCGCCGCCGCCGCCCGGTCCCATGCCTCCTCCAGATGGCGCTGGTGGCGTTTCAACGTTCAGACCTACTGAAATCATTTTGTCTTTTCCTACCTGGTTTCCAACTAATGAAAGAGGTAAATCGACCGTATAAACTAAAACGGTTACATAATCATATATGGCCGTTTTTAAGTTTACCTTTCCCGTATCTAAGTCGGTCTTGTTTTTGTCCTGGAACAATACTGCATTCCTGGCTTGTATATTAGGAACCATCAACTCGGCGCTCATTGGCCCTGGTCGTCTCGCATTTTGTTGTCCCTGCGCCTGTTGTCCCTGAGCCCGCTGTTGTCCCTGTGCCTGCTGTTGTCCCTGTGCCTGCTGTTGGGGAGGGGTACCACGCGCTTGATCCCTTTCAAACCTTGGGAACTCTACATGATATTTCTTGCTTTTATTTCCCGAAAGATCGATATAAACTTTTAATCCCTGCATTAAAAATTTGGTCTGCATTGTTTCTTCAGACACAACGATCTGCACTCGCATGTTTCCTTCATTGTGAAACATCCTAACATAAGCCTTGCCTTTTTGTATCGATTGATAGTCAGTTAATGACCCAATCGCATTTACTGAAGACAAATCTTGCTGAAATACGCTCTTCGCATCGGGTTTTTTTGCAAAAAGTGAAAAACCCGCAAAAACAAAAATAATAACCCACAGTTGTCGTTTTTTCATATTTTTAAATTTTTATTGTTTTTTGGATGGGCAAAGGTACAGTTTAATTTTTGATTATTCCCAATTTACGTTATTTTTTTTTGCTTTGATTTATTTTCGACAAAAAACTGTAATTTTGCACGGCAAAATAATACTCAAGTTATGATACAAAACGAACGCGACCTAAGGCAAAAGCTTGTTATACAGGCTGCCCGGCAGATGATGGTTGCTGCGCGTACGGCGCCAAAAGCAAAAGGGATTGATATAATTGAAATGGCATTAGTAACAGAAAGTGATATCCAACGGCTGTCTGATGAGATGTTAGTCCTGTCTGAAGAGACGGGGATGAAGTTTTTAATTCGTGATGCGAATAACATCTTACAGGCTGATGTCGTATTGGTTCTTGGAACACGTCGGCAATCGCAGGGTTTAAATTGCTCGCATTGCGGATTTCAGACCTGCGTAACAAAGCCTGCCGATACCCCTTGTGCTATTAACACGGTAGATTTAGGCATCGCTATCGGGTCGGCTTGTGCAAAAGCCTCCGACTTGCGGGTGGATACACGGGTGATGTTCAGCGCCGGCATGGCCGCACAGCGTTTAGGCTTTCTGGGCGATGGCTGTGTTTGCGTGATGGCTATTCCTGTTTGCGCCTCATCAAAAAATCCGTTTTTCGACAGGAAGTAGAAGGGACACACGGATTGGAAACGGATGCTCTTTTTACGAAGTGAAAAATATCCGCGCGAGTTTTTTATAGACCTTGATGCTGAGGAAAACTCATAATGATACGTGTTCCTTTGCCCGGCTCCGATTCAATTGTGATGCTCCCATTATGCAAAATAAGGATCTGTCGGCATATACTGAGACCGATACCGGAGCCTCCGCTTTTGGTGGTAAAGAATGGGACGAACACCTTATCTTGAATACCGGGTAGTATGCCGCATCCATTGTCGGAAACAACAATAACGGGGTTATGATAGGCATTTCGGTAAATTTCTACTTTTACTTCCGGCTTGGCGGTCAACGAACAGGCTTCCCAGGCATTTTTGAGGAGGTTAATAAATACTTGTTCCAACAGGGTACGGTCGGCAACAAATACCAAATCTTCGGGTTGAATCTCATACGAGAACAGAACACCGTCAGCTCTGAGCAAATCGCATATATCGTTCATCATACCGGCAACGCTGACAGCATTAAACACCGGTGACGGGATACGCGTCAACTTCTGATAATTACCGACAAACTCAACTAAGCCTTTGCTGCGTCTGTGAATAGTCTGCAAAGCCTTGCTCATCACGTCATAGTCTTTAACAGTCGACGAATCCGCATCGGATAGTGTCTCGGCCAGCGAAATGATAGGGGTGATTGAGTTCATCATTTCATGGGTTAATACCCTGATTAGCTTTTTCCATGCATCGCTCTCACTTTCTTCTAAGACAGGCTGTATATTTTTAAAGCTGACTAATTTCAGAGGTCTTCCGCGTGAAGTAAACAGAACGGCTGTTGCAGCCAATTGGCGGGTGATTCCGTCACGTTTTACTTTGATCATCTTGACATCCCCCGGAGTTATATTTTTCAAAATAAGGGGGAGTGCAGGAGTGTTAGTTGAAAAATCATTGACATGACGGGGTTGTTGTTTCCCAAATTCGTCTATGGCAGCCTTATTAATCCATTCAATAGTATCCGTTTTATCGATAACCAAAATAGGGGAATCAATCCGGTTCAGGAGTAAATCATAAAAATGTTGCTCTATCTCGGTATGCTTCAGTTTTTCATTGAAACGGAAAACCGCCTTTTCCATTTGAGGGATTAACTCCGGAAATAATCCTTTCCCTACAAAGTGCTGAAATGAAATATTAAACTCCGAAAACTGTATGGCGTCAATGAGGCGTTTCGCATCATTGGCCGTCCGTTTCAAAAACCGAAATGTCTGGACGATAAACAAACAACCGACAGCCAATGCGAGTAAAGCCAAGCTATGTCTTTGAACAGCCAATAGATAACCGGATAAAAGAAAAGCTATTACGAGCGGTGACAACCGTAACAGGCATGCAATGGTATATCTTTTCATTTCTTCAACTTTCTATACAGTACAAAGCGGTTGATCCCGAGCAATTCGGACGCTTTGTTCATATTTCCGCCGCTCCTGCTGAGCGCTTTTTCGATTGCTTCCTGTTCAATCTGTTCCAGATTAAGCGTCTCCGTGTCTCGTTTAACTGTCTTTTCTGTTGCACGAAATATAAAATCGTTGCCAATCAGCCTGTTTCCCGACGATAAAATGACAGCCCTTTCGACCGCATTTTGCAATTCGCGCACGTTCCCCGGCCAACTATAGTTAGATAATTTTATTTTGGCATCGGCTGTAAAACCTTTGATTGGCTTTTTATATTTGCCTGCAAACTTTTTCAGAAAGTACTCCGCCAATTGATGGATATCGTCACCTCTTTCTCGCAAGGGTGGTATATGCAGTTCAATGGTATTAATACGGTACAACAAATCCATTCTGAAACTGTTCATAGTTGCTTCGTTATAAATATCCGCATTGGTAGCGCATATCAATCGTACATCGACCGGTATCATTCGGGTAGAGCCTAATCTTGAGATTATCTGTTTTTCGATGGCTGTCAGCAGTTTGGCTTGCATCGGCGGGGATAGGTTGGCTATCTCATCCAAAAACAGGGTACCACCGGAGGCTGCTTCTAACCGCCCCGGTTTATCTTTTTTTGCATCGGTGAAAGCGCCTTTTTCATAACCGAACAGTTCGCTTTCGAATAGTGATTCGGGAATAGTCCCTAAGTCGATGCTGATAAAGGCTTTCCCTGAACGCGGCGACTGACTATGAATAGCTTTGGCAATTAAATCTTTCCCTGTTCCGTTTTCGCCCAAAATTAACACATTCGCTTCTGTATCCGAAATTTTCTCAATAAGGTTAAATATCTGCAACATAGCCTCCGACCGACCGATTATCTCATCCGATGAACCGGTAGAGTTAAGAAGCTCCACTTGTTTTCTAAGCTCCACCACTTCCCGTTGCGATTCTTTCAATTTTAATGCAGAAAAAAGTGTCGCCAACAGTTTATCTTTTTGCCACGGTTTGGAGATAAAATCCACCGCTCCGGCTTTTATGGCTTTGACCGCCAACTCGGTATCGGCGTATGCAGTCATCAGGATAACAATCGCTTGCGGGTCGGTTGTCAAAATCTTGTCTAACCAGTAAAACCCCTCGTCACCACTCATCACATCTGTGCGGAAATTCATGTCTAATAAAATAACATCCGGCTGAAAATTAACTAAATATGATTCGATTTTCCCCGGCTGAGCGCTGACCTTTATCGTTTCTATGTATGGCAAAAGCGCTACATGAAGGGCAAAGAGGATATCCTCATTGTCGTCGATTACCAATATCTTACCTTTCTTGTCCATGTTCAATGATTGAGGTGCAAAAATACACATCTTTTGCGAGGTGTGCAAATTTTGAAAGATAAGAGGGATCGACAAAAAAACGTCTTTCAGCACAGAGACGCAGAGAACACAGAGTTCCACAGAGCTAAGATATCATAAAAAAATGATTACCTTCTATATAAAATTCCCCCTTTGAACGTTCCTTGATGTTAAAATTTAAATAATGTGTCTGTTTGTTTCACTTCGTAAAACGACACAATAATTAATACTCAATGGAATGAACGCTTGCGGAACAACGTTCCTTGATGTTTAAAAATAATCTGTTTCTTTACGAAGTGAAGAACGTTCCTTGATTTTAAAAAATAATGTGTCTCTTTACGAAGTGAAGAAAAATGGGGGCAGGGGGATGTGGGGAAGTTCTTTTGTGAGATTTTTTTTATTCATATTTTCTTTTTTCAACGAAAAAGACTAACTTTGCATATTTTTTCCTGCAAAACAGCAATTATTAATATGAAAGAGATTATTTGTACAAATCAGGCGCCGGCTGCTATTGGGCCTTACAGTCAGGCGATACGGAATGGGGGATTTCTATTCTCTTCGGGGCAGTTGGGAATCGACCCCTCAACAGGCCATTTTGTGGAAGGAGGCATCAAAGAACAGACGGTGCAAGTTTTCAAAAACGTAAAGGCTATTCTTGCTGAGGCCGGCTATACAATGTCCGACATTGCTAAGACGACTGTTTTTCTGGCGGATATTGCCGATTTTGTTACCATGAATGAGGTATACGCAACACAATTTGAAGGCGATTACCCAGCCCGCTCAACAGTTGCGGTTAAAACATTGCCAAAAAACGGATTAGTAGAAATCGAGGTCATTGCGTTCAAAGCTAAATGATTCAAGTCGCTGTTCTTTCAAGCTATATTTTTTAGAAAAGATTTTTTATTGTATTTTTGTGCGCTTAAACTGTTCGGATGTCGTTTCTGAACGCAAAAAGAGAGAGATAAAATATATGAAGCTGTCGCTGGGCGTAAACTTGGGATTTGCTATCAATAAATATTTCGAGCCTGAGGTTTGGCCGCGGGTGGTTCGTGATATGGGTGTGGACAGGGTACAGTTTGTGGCTGATGTCCTTAACCCCATGATGCCGGAGGAATGGGTTAATAAACAGCTTGATAAAACCCTGTTTTTTATGAAAGAGTATGGGGTTCAAGTGACAGGTATTTTCACGAGCGCCTTCACGCGTATTAACCATCTGACGCATCCGGATAGTGAGGTGCGCAAAATTTACTTGCAGTTTTTCAAAAGGTTTTTTGAAATGGGCGCTAAGCTGGGGGCTACTAATGGCGGCAGTCATTTCGGCATTTTGACCTTTACTGACTGGCAGGACAAAGGACGCCGTAACTATCTGATAGAAGAGGGTATAAAGGGTTGGCAGGCGCTTAGTTTTTATGCGAAAGAACTCGGTTACCAATATCTGATATTTGAGCCTATGAGCATCGAAAGGGAGCTTGCTAACACCGTCGAGGACAGTCTTTATCTGATGAACCGCGTCAACGAAAATAGTGGCATTCCTATGCGCCTTTGCATAGATATCGGTCATGCGCCGCATCCTAACCAACGCGATCCCTACCTGTGGTTAGAAAAAGCGGGCCAATTTTCACCGGTTGTGCATCTGCAGCAATCGATACAAGGGAAATCTATGCACTGGCCTTTTACGAAGCAGTATAACGAACAAGGTCAGATTAAGGCCGAGCGCGTGATTGAAAGCCTGCGCAAGGGCGGCGCTACCGAAACTGAGTTAGTATTAGAACTCTCACATCGCGAACACCGCGACACGGAACCGCTGATTATTCCCGACCATAAGGAGAGTATCGACTATTGGAGGCCTTTTGTGGAAGCGGAGAACTACTTCAGCACAGAGACACAGAGGACACAGCGTAATGATTATTAAGAATATACATACATCCCCCTGCCCCCATTTTTCTTCACTTCGTAAAGAGACACATTATTTTTTAAAATCAAGGAACGTTCTTCACTTCGTAAAGAGACAGATTATTTTTAAACATCAAGGAACGATGTTCCACAAGCGTACATTCCATTGAGTATTAATTATTGTGTCGTTTTACGAAGTGAAACAAACAGACACATTATTTAAATTTTAACATCAAGGAACGTTCAAAGGGGGAATTAAAAAATATGAACAGATGAAAGTATTAAACTTAAGAGCCGCTGGGGAGCTTGTTCTTGAAGAACAGCCCGCTCCAAAGGCTAAAAAAGAAGAAGTGTTAGTCAAAATTAAAGCATCCGGTATCTGCGGAAGCGATATCCCGCGTGTGATGACGAAAGGGACATACCATTTCCCTACCATCGTCGGGCATGAGTTTGCAGGGCAGATTGTAGCAGTGGGCAGCAATATACATACTAAATACTTATTTAAAAGGGCGACGGTTTTTCCACTGCTACCCGATTTTACCTGTGATATGTGCGAAATCGAACAATATGCGTCTTGTTACAACTATAATTATTTCGGAAGTCGATGCGACGGCGGTTTTGCGGAGTATATAGCCGTACCTTTTTGGAACGTTGTATTTGCAGATGATAACGCCGACTACGAGGAGCTTGCATTGGCAGAGCCTTGTGCTGTCGGTCTTCATGCGCTCCGTCAGTCAGCGTCTAAAAAAGGGGAAACGGTGGCCATTTTCGGTGCGGGGCCTATCGGACTGATGATAGCGCAATGGGTCGATATATACGGTGGTTATCCTATTCTTATTGACATTGACCAAAGAAAAGCTGATTTCGCTGTCCGGTTTGGGTTTACAGATGTTTTTGCTGGTAATTCATACGATGTTATACAATTTATCAAAGAGAAAACCAATGGTACAGGCGCCGATATTTGCATTGAGGGAACAGGCTTTGCGGGTGCGCTTGAAAGCTGCCTCTATGCGGTCAAACATGCTGGCAGGGTGGTAGCCTTAGGCAATCCGGCAGATGATATGCACCTGTCACATAAAACCTATTGGGAAATCCTCCGTAAACAAATAACACTCCTTGGCGCCTGGAATAGCGGTTATGAACAACGACGGAAAGACAACGACTGGCGTATGGTCATCGACTGTATCAACAAAGGAAAAATCAACCTGAAAGGACTTATCACACATCGATATAAGTTAGATGATGGCATCTTGCCGTTCAAGATGATGACGGATAAGATAAACAACCCTTTTTATGTAAAAGTTATATATTCAATGGAATGAGTTCCAATCACAAAGCAATATGATTATTAAGAACATCCCCACATTCCCCTGCCCCCTTCAAAGGGGGAATGACCCCAAACCCCTTCAAAGGGGGAATTAAAAAAAAATACAGATGAAAGCAGCAGTTTTTTTAGGAAATGACAGGATGGAAATACAGGAAGTACCTGTTCCGGTAGTAGACGATAACAGCGTCTTGTTGAGAGTTCATGCCTGTGCCGTTTGCGGAAGCGATATTCGGATTTTCCATTCGGGTAACAACCGGGTCATACCGCCCCGCATTTTGGGGCACGAAATAAGTGGTGAGGTCGTTGAGGTGGGTAAAAACGTCACAAAGCTGAGGATTGGTGACAGGGTGGGCGTTGGGGCCGATGTGCCTTGCGGCGAATGTTTTTTTTGCAAGGCGGGTATTGGCAACAACTGTCAGATAAACTACGCCATGGGGTATCAGTTTGACGGCGGTTTTGCTGAATATCTGCTTTTAAATAAGACCGTTACGACCTATGGCCCTGTCACCGTTATCCCCGATAGTATGAGCTATGATGAAGCAGCATTGGCCGAACCGCTCGCCTGTGTGCTCAACGCGCTTGAACTGACGCCTGTCAAGCTCAATGATACGGTAGTGATTATTGGCGCCGGCCCTATCGGTCTGATGCTAAGCGAGGTTGCCAAATCATTAGGCGCCGCTAAGGTTATCTTTATTAATAGAAGTACGCCTCGCCTTGAGGTAGCGAAAAAATTAGGCCTTGCCGATTTAATAATATGTAATGCTGATTCTGATGGTGTTGAAGAGGTCTTGGCGCTCACTAACGGGCTTGGCGCTAACGTTATCTTCACGGCTAATCCTTCGCCGGTATCACAAGCTAACGCACTGAAAATGGCTATCAACCGAGGCAGAATCAACTTCTTCGGCGGACTGCCTAAGGACCATTCGCTTGTCACGATAGACACGAACATCATCCATTATAAGGAGCTGATTGTCAGCGGGGCACACGGGTCTATGCCGCATCATCACGAGCTGGCTGTCAACCTTATCGCAAGCGGCAGGATTGGTATTAAAAAGTTTATAAGCCATCATTTCGGGCTTAACAGCATCCATGAGGCTTTCAAGACTGCCGAAGGACATGCCGGTTTAAGAGTAATCGTAAATCCGAATCTATGATAAAACCTGTCATTTCAGCGTCAATCATGTGCGCCGACTTTCTCCATCTTGCGAAGGACATCCAGATGCTTGAGGAATGTGGAATAGAACTCCTGCACTTCGACATCATGGACGGGGTTTTTGTGCCTAACCTTATGCTCAACAACGAGTTGATGAAATGCATACGGACTGTCACCCGAATCCCTTTCGACGTCCATCTGATGATTATCAACCCCGAAGATAAAATCAAATGGTTTTCCTTAGCGCCACAAGATATCGTTAGCGTGCATTACGAATCGACGCCACACATACAACGTGCTATCTACGAAGTCAAAAATGCAGGCGCCCGCGTTGCGATAGCCATCAATCCTGCGACACCCGTCGAGGCTATCAAAAATTTTTTGCCGGATATTGACATGGCTCTCATTATGACGGTCAATCCGGGCTATGCCGGACAGCAACTGATTGTGCAGTGCCTCGACAAAATAAAGGAAACAAGACAGTTATTAGATGACGCAGGATATGAAAATATCAGGGTACAAGCCGACGGCAACTGCAGCTTTGAAAACTGCATACTGATGCGCGCGGCAGGCGCCGATTGTTTTGTGGCCGGTACGAGCAGCTTATTTTCCAAAGACATGCAAAAAAGCGATGCAATCCGAAAATTAAGAGAAGCTATTCAGTAATTGTATGTAAAACAGACGCGATGCCCTGACTACCTGTTTTTTCCCTCAACGGCAAAGCCCAATCCGTCATAGACTTTGTTTACGGCATGACAGCAAGCAAACTCATCGCCTATTTAGATTGAATCAATCTAAACTAACGCGAAGTTGTTTTTGTCAGTAACGACCATAGTAGTACCCACTTGTTTCATAAGAGCAAAACCGCACATTTTGCGTGCGTATTCGCACATCCGTTACCCTTTGCGATTTCGTTATCATACTGTATTTCAGCCATATTACTATTTGGCACACTTTTTGCTTATTCAATGGTAATATAAAATTTTAAGAATGAGAAATTTCATACTTTTATTCTGTCTGCTTGGCCAGTTGAGCGCCGTTTCTCAAACAGGGCAAGATACGGTGTTGGTTTTGACCTTAGAGCACGCGGTTGAGATTGCCCGACGGCAGTCGCCGGACGCCTGGGTTGCCCGTCATAACTTCCGGTCACAATACTGGAATTATTGCTATTATAAAGCCAATTACCTGCCATCACTTACGTTTACTTCCAGTCCGGATTTTGATAACAGTATCAATGTGGTGACATTAGAAGACGGTACTTCCCGCTATGTTCAGCAGAACCAGACAAGCGCTAATGCTACGCTCTCGCTGACACAAAACATTGCGCTGACCGGTGGCCAGCTTTCACTCCGTACGTCCCTGTCGCGAATGGATATGTTAAGTAAAAACACTCATTCCTACCGGACAAACCCGGTTTCTATCACCTATTCACAGGTGCTTTTTGGATATAATAGCTTAAAATGGGATAAAATGATAGAGCCTATCAGGTTTGAAGAAGCTAAAAAATCATACGTGACGACTCTAGAATATGTTTCAGAGAATGCAACCCGACTTTTTTTCGGTCTAGCAAGGGCGCAGACAAACATGGAGATGGCCAAATTTAACTATGTACAGGCGGATACCTTATACATCTTTGCACAAGGACGGTACGAGTTAGGGACGATAACCGACAATGAAAAACTGCAGTTGGAGCTGAACCGCCTGACGGAAGAAAACAATATGCTGAACGCCCAAATAGAAGTGGATGATTATATGGAGGCGCTTCGCGCCTATTTGGGAATACAGGATGCTGTTCCTATCATTGTCAATGTCAGGGATGAAGTGCCTCAGTTTACGGTAGATCCTTCAGAAGCGCTACAATTAGCAATAGCAAGTCATCCGGACATCTTAACAATCAACCGACGGATATTAGAAAGCGAAAGCAACGTTGCCCGCGTGAAGGCTTCGGTAGGGATGACTGCCAATATTTTTGCACAATTAGGCCTCACGAAAGCCAATGAAGATATTATCGACGCGTATCGAAACCTGTCCAACCAACAATATGTTCAAGTAGGAATCCGTTTGCCTATCTTAGATTGGGGACGCTCCAAAGGGCTGGTGCGTGTTGAGCAGTCACGACGCGATATGGTGGTCTCCCAACAGGAGCAAAACCGGAACAATTTCGAGCAAAACGTTTTGAAGGCTGTCAAACAGTTTAATTTTCAGGCAGGTAAAGTGGCTATCAATGCCAAAACCGACCATATAGCCGAGCGTAGAGGCGAAATCGCACGCCGGCTGTACCTTCTCGGCGAATCAACTATCCTGGACCTGAACGCTTCTATTAAAGAAAAAGACGCAGCCAAAAGGGATCGCATCAACTCCCTCTCTACCTACTGGACGCTCTATTACCAGATACGACGCCTCACCCTGTTCGACTTCCACAAAGGCCTCGCACTGACCGAAGACTACGAAGCATTGATTAAGTAGGGTTAAAACTGAAAACTATAAAAATATGGACATTCCAATTAAGAAAAAGCATCCTTTCGTGAGATACCGGTACTATATTATCGGCGGGGCTCTCTTCCTCGTATTTATAACTTATGTAATCGTTTCGGGATTAGGACCCCGCAGACTGCTTTACAGTGAAGAAAAGTTAGAAATAACGGAAGTAAAACTGAACAAATTTATGGAGTATGTGGATGTAGAAGGCATCGTACAACCCATACAAACCGTCAAACTGAACTCCTTAGAGACCGGCTCTGTGGAACGTATTGTCGCCGATGTGGGTAGTATGTTAAAACAGGGCGATACGATTCTCGTATTGAGAAATCCTGACCTGCTCCGACAGATTGAAGACGAAAAAGACGAGTTAGAAAAAAAGCGCATCAACTTTGAAGAAAAGAAATTAGACATGGAACGCCGCTCATCCGTACTCAAACGTCAGACGATGGAAACGGTCTATAATCTTGACAGACTGAGCAAACAGTTTCGTTTAGTGCAGGAAGAGTTTGAGATAGGCATCAAAAGCAAAGCCCAACTTGAACTGGCTTCAGATGAGTTTATTTTCAAACAAAAAAACGCCGAGCTACAGTTAAACGAACTACAGAGCGATTCGATAACTAACGCTATCCAGACCGAACTGCTAAAAAACGACCTGTTACGCGAAGAGAAACGTTTTGCCCGCAGCCAGGAAAGGTTGGATAACCTGATAGTCAGAGCGCCTATTTCCGGCCAACTCAGCTTTGTCAATTCAATATTGGGAGAAAGGGTAAACGGTGGTAGCAGTATAGGCGAAATAAAAGTCATTGACCGGTTCAAGATTAACACAAGACTCAGCGAGCATTACATCGACCGGATAACGATTGGACTGCCGGCAACCGCCATCGAAAGGGATAAAAGATATGCCTTGCGCATCACGAAAGTAAACCCCGAAGTGCGAGAACGGCAGTTTGAAGTGGATCTAGTCTTTGTGGATGAGGTACCCGAAAACACCCGTATCGGGAAAAACTTCCGGATACAAATCGAATTAGGACAAGCCGAAGACGCTATCGTCATCCCCAAAGGCAACTTCTTCCAGACCACAGGTGGACAGTGGATTTTCAAACTCAACAGCGCCGGCACAAAAGCCACCAAAGCGCTTATCTCTATCGGACGTCAAAACCCGCAGCAATATGAAATCCTGCAAGGGTTAACCCCCGGCGACCGCATCGTCATCACCGGCTACGATAACTTCGGCGATGCCGAAGAGGTGATTTTAAAATAGTTAATCCCCAATAAAATACAACGGTAAGGATGCCGTTGATACATATTAAATGCTTACAAAAATGATTAGAACAGAAAATTTACAGAAGATCTTCCGGACGGAAGAAGTGGAGACTTGGGCGTTGAACGACGTCAGTCTAACAATCAATGCAGGCGAGTTTGTCGCCATCATGGGACCTTCGGGTTGCGGTAAAACTACTTTGCTCAACATACTGGGTTTGTTGGATAACCCGACGGGTGGGGCATACTATTTGGATGAAAAAGAAGTAGGAAAGTATTCCGAAAAGCAGCGGACAAGGTTACGCAAAGGCGTCATCGGTTTCGTGTTCCAGAGTTTCAACCTGATAGAGGAGTTAAATGTGTATGAAAACATCGAACTCCCCTTGTTATACATGGGAATCCCCGCCGCCGAGCGCCGTTTAAAGATACAAGCGGCCATGGAGCGAATGCAAATATCCCATCGTGTTAAACATTTTCCACAGCAGTTGTCGGGCGGTCAACAGCAGCGCGTAGCCATCGCCCGCGCGGTAGTAGCCAGTCCAAAACTGATTCTCGCAGACGAGCCAACCGGTAACTTGGATAGCAAGAACGGCAAAGAAGTGATGAGCCTGCTCACCGAACTCAACAAGGAAGGCACTACCATCGTCATGGTGACCCACAGCCAACACGACGCCGGTTACGCCTCCCGCATCATCAACCTCTTCGACGGACAGGTAGTGACGGAAATTAGAGTTTAGAGTTTATTTTTCATGGTTCAGACGATTTTAAAAATAGCCTTCCGTTACTTACTCAAGTACAAGACCCAGCATATCATCAGCATCTTCGGGCTGGCGGTAGGGTTTGTATGTTTTGCCTTTTCAGCTTTGTGGATCAGGTACGTTTTCCATCTTCTCCATGATTTGGAAAGCCGCCAACCGGAATCCGGCGGAGGTAGTGAAATCCGAGATGTAACTCCGGCATCTTGCTTGGTGGCAATGGCAAGGATGCCGTTGATACAATAAAAAAGAGTAAACAAAAAAATCATAGTTAAGACAATGTTAATTCATCATTTAATTATCTCTTTCCGCAACTTAGGAAAGTACAAAAGTCAAACCGTAATGAGCGTTTTGGGTTTGACAACGGCGTGTTTTGTTTTTGCAACTTGCTGTTATCTGATTTTTTTAATTTTATCGAAAAATACCGGTTTCCCGGATCATGCGCGTATGTATGAAATAAAAACGCGCAACTATCAACCCATCTGGGGTGATATGAAACAAACGCTTAGCGGAATCAGCGGCATTGAGAAATTCACCGCTTTTAACTCGCGTAGAAAATATATGGGACATTTACGGACGGAAGGAAATGAAAACGAGCGTCCGGTTCAATTATCCCTGTTAGAGGCAGATACCTCTTTTTGGCGGTTTTTTTCTCCGAAAGTATTGACAGGCAATGAGAAAACAATCATGAACAGTCCAAACAGCATAGCGCTTTATGAATCAAAAGCAAAGAAAATCGGCGTTCTTTTTTCATTGCCCGGTTGTATCGTGCTGATCGACAACGTAACATTTACCATTACAGGCATATTGAAAGACCCGCCAACGAATAGTTCGTTGCACAGCGACGGACTGATATTCAATCAGGAAAACGGCTATTTCCAAAAAATAAAAGATACATGGAACCCCATGTTGGAAACAACGGTATGGGTCATGCTGGAAAAAGGAATAACTCCTGCAGTCTTTCAAAAGGCGCTATCCAATTACCCTTTTGTTTTCAACGCTTCTTCCGATTCAGCCAACAAATATCAGGTTTATATAAC
>Ga0209628_10001827_pt1 | contig 14109 bp, 11 predicted proteins | sample TergutCu122P4_FD_187285 | JGI IMG/M metagenome (GOLD analysis project Ga0209628, IMG submission 187285) | Cubitermes ugandensis P4 segment gut microbial communities from Kakamega Forest, Kenya - Cu122 P4 (SPAdes) (version 2) | ecosystem: Host-associated > Arthropoda: Insects > Digestive system...
TTGTAGAAAAAAATATTAATATAAACGAAATTTTAGAAAAATATATATCTGTTTTAAAGACCATTGAACTCCGTCTAAAAAAAGAGGCAAATATTGAATTTTTTGGTTTCTCAAAAATCTCCTACGGAATTGATTTTGAAAAATATCAAGATTATGATTTTCAAGAAGTTAGAGGTAGTATTGAAGAAAATTCTTTTTTAAAAAATCTTTCAATAGATTTTAATGAAAAAATTAAAAAAGCAGAAAAATTGATTTGATTGCTCCTTATAAACTAAGCATTATGTTTAATGTAGAAATTAAGTTTTTTATCTAAATATTTTTTGAATAAGATAATCCTTTGATATAGGTTTCCATTTTTTGATAGTCAATATTTCCCTGTTGATTTACTGGAAGTTTAATTTTATGTTGTTTGAAATTTTTTTGACGATATTGTCGTCCGTATGCAAATTTATATTCATCAAAATTAATAATTGTTGATAAAAATAAACCTGAATATTTATTTAAATTTGCATTTGATAAAACTAAAATATTGTCATCACAACAAAAAGCATATTCTCTGTAAAAACAATTTCCAAACATATCAATAGTAATTGCATTTTGATAACGTTTCATTTCTTCATTTGAGATATATTCTGCCACGCCCTCGTTTTCTAATCCTGCGGTTATCAATGGAATATTACCTTTTTCTCTGTTTGGTTTTGTTAATCTTACGCCACGTTCCATTTTAAAAATATTTTTCAACTCAATCCATTTCCAATTTTCGGTATTTAAAGAAAATTTTTTGTCTGAAATTGCCTTCTTGTCAAAACTATTATTCCAAACAGATTTTGCTTTTTGTGGCAACTTGGGAATAATATTTTTTATATAATTTTCTACCCATTGCCAATCGGGCAATTCGCTTTCGTTAATTGGGAGTTTTATTTTGAATGTTTTTAATCGCTCTTTTTTGCCTGTCATTCCGTATGAAAATTTGTATTTTTCTTTATAAAATATAGAGATTAGAAACATAGCAATGTCTGCATTTAATTTTCTGTTTCTTAGATAAATTGCATTACAATTATCAGAAACCCACACTTTGCCAGAATGATAAAAAACCTCCCCTATACAGCCATAGCAGGCAAAACTTATGCAGTTTTCGTCTGTATATCCGTTAGCAATATATCCGTCAATTCCATTATTTGTAGATTTGGAACTTATATAGGGTATATTTCCATTTATTTGGTCGGCTTTCGTTAATCGTTTCCCTTTTTTGATTGTAAAAACCTCATTATATTTAAACCATTTCCAATTCTTTGTTTCCATAATTTATTTCTTCATTTTTTATTAAAAATGCTGCATAATCTCTCATTTTTGCTATAAAATCATTATCGCAAAGCGTTGAGTAATCTGTTTCCATATATGCTTCTGCACACCATTCTTCTTTGGCTTTTACTTCTTGTTTTACGGACAAACCTGCAACTTCTTCCGAATTTTTATAAGCATTTAACCATTTTTCTTTTATTGTTTTAAATTTATCTCTTGCATCTATTCTGCCTTGATTTTTCCGTTTTTCAAAGCCGTCATTTTTGAAATAGCCAAACCAAGTTTTAAGCCCTTTGTTTGGTTTGTTTGCTTCAAAAAGCATAACGCTTGTAACCACTCCGACAGGGTAAAATAAATCATCAGGCATAGACAAAACGGCTTTTAAGTGGTGTTTTTGTAAAAGACGATTTTTTACGGCAATTAAGTTTTTATCATTTTTTATACCGCAACTCATTTTCACAATAGCAACAACTCGTCCATTTTGGGCGGCAACCATATCTAATGCGTGTTCAACAAATTCCATTTGACGAGCATTGCCTACATCATACGGCGGATTTAAAAATGCAACAGTCGGTTTATGTTTTTGTATTTCCTCTGTTGTTTGAAAACAATCTCCGCAATATATATTTGATTTGCCGTCTCCTTTCAATAGCATATTGGAACAGGCATAAGCATACATTGAAGGTCGCATTTCTACACCAACCAATTGTTCTTTTCTTATATGCTGTTTTTGGTTATCATCATTTCCTGCAAGCATCAAAAGCCGTTTCATTCCAGAGACCAAAAAACCTGCCGTTCCACAACAAGGGTCATAAATAACATCATTAACATTAAGTTGTGACAAATCGCAAAATAAATCAGTAATATGAAAAGGCGTGAGAACCAAACCCTGCTTTTGCTGACTTGCCGAATAGCGTATAAATTCCGTATAAAATTGACCGAGAACATCAAAACCAGTATCTTCCATATTGATAAGAGGATAAACATTTTTGTGCAGATATATTATCATCTCTTTCAATACATCAAGGGAAGTTTTTGGCTCTTTTTCTTTTTTGTTTTTAATTTTTTCTTGAACAAAAATCGGCTGAACAAAGATTTTATTAAATTCATCAATCATTGCTTTTCTGTACCTTACCTCGTTTAGAGCAAGTGCATTTTCAACCGATTTAATCATTGCATCGCCCAAACTTTTTATACTTGTTTCGCTCAAATAACTTTCCCTAAACGGTTTATGCAACAACGACAACAAAATAATACTTACCATTGTATTTCTGTCTTGTTCCGGCACAGAATAATTATTGTATTCTTCATTTAATTCAATCGCCTTTAAAACGATATTGGAATATTTAAGTTTTTCGGCAAACTGCTCATTATCAAATAATTTTATATAATCATTAATTGATAATAATTTTTTATCTGTTTTTTCTTCAAACTTATTTTCTCCCTTTTTCCACAAAAAATGCGAAACTTCTAACTCCTGCTCTGTTTGTCCGCTTACAGCAATAGCCACCACGTCAAACTCTGCCGAAAGTGCTTTTGCATAATGCAACGCACCATCAACGGCAAAATCTTTTGGATTGTCAAGTTTTTCACTTTTGTGGTTAGCAACATTGGCTTTGCATTCAATCACAAGCAGGTAATCAATGTTTCCCGCAGGAAAAGACACTATAAATTCGGGCTTACCAACACCTTTTCCACTTTTTGAGGCAGTTTGCAGTAAGTCAATCACTCTTTTGTTATACGATTTCTGTTCTTCCAACTTAACGCTTTTAAACAAAGGGTCGTTCTTAAAGTGATTTCTTACAATGTCTTCGGTAATTCTTTCGTTTGCCATAATTTACATTTTTTATTTAAGTGCAAATTTACACTTTTTTTCTAAAAAATTATATCATCAACTTGCCCACATTTCTCTGTCTAAATTTCGGTAGTTTATTGCCTCTGCCAAATGGCTTGTTTCGATATTTTGACTGTTGTCCAAATCGGCGATTGTGCGGGCAACTTTTAAAATCCTGTCGTAAGCGCGAGCCGAAAGGTTCATACGCGACATTGCCGCTTTTAGCAACTCCTGCCCTTCTGCATTCGGCATAGCAAAATCACGCAACATTTTTGATGACATCTGAGCATTACAATAAATATTAGGAAATTTTTCAAAGCGTTTTTCCTGAATTTTACGTGCTGCAATCACTCTCTCTCGAATAACTTCGCTTTTTTCCGCAGGCGCAATTTCAGAAAGTTTTTCAAAAGGCACAGGAATAATTTCAATGTGCATATCAATTCTGTCGAGCAACGGTCCCGAAATTCTGCTTAAATAGCGTTGCACCATACCGGGCGGACAGGTACAGGTTTTTTCGGGGTGGTTGTAATAGCCGCAAGGACAAGGGTTCATCGAAGAAACAAGCATAAAACTTGCAGGGTATTCGGTAGCAAATTTTGCCCGCGAAATAGATATTTTTCTGTCTTCCAACGGCTGCCTCATCACCTCCAAAACAGTGCGTTTAAATTCGGGCAGTTCGTCCAAAAAGAGTACGCCGTTGTGAGCAAGTGAAATTTCGCCCGGCTGCGGGAACGCACCGCCGCCAACCAACGCCACATCGGAAATTGTGTGGTGCGGACTGCGAAAAGGTCGTTGCGCCATCAGCGAAATGCCGCCGTTGATTTTGCCTGCAACAGAGTGAATTTTTGTCGTTTCCAACGCCTCATTGAGTGTCAAAGGCGGTAAAATTGTCGGAATACGTTTTGCCATCATAGATTTTCCTGCTCCCGGCGGTCCCACCATAAGAATATTGTGTCCTCCTGCCGCCGCCACTTCCAAAGCGCGTTTTACGCTCTCCTGCCCCTTTACATCGGCAAAATCAAAATCAAAAAAATTAATATTAGAATAAAATTCCTCACGGGTATTTACAACTGTCGGCTCTAAAATTTTTTTCTTATCAAAAAAATCAACAACATCTTTCAAATTTTCTACTCCATAAACCTCCAAATTATTTACCACAGCGGCTTCGCAAGCGTTGTCTTTTGGTAAAATAAAACCTTTGTAGCCAAGTTCGCGGGCAAGAATAGCAATCGGCAATGCACCTTTTATAGAATTTAATGTCCCGTCAAGCGAAAGTTCGCCCATAAGCAAATATTTGTCGAAATCTGCATTGTTCACACAGTCATTTGCTGCCAAAACCCCAATAGCAATGGGCAAATCATAAGCCGAACCCTCTTTGCGAATGTCAGCGGGCGCAAGATTTACAATGCAATATTTGCGGGGAAACGGCAGCGAATTGTGTTTTATCGCCGAAAGCACTCTCTCCAAACTCTCTTTCACAGCGTTGTCGGGCAGCCCGACAATGATATTTTTGGTTGCGCCTGTGGTATTTACCTCAACCGTTACCAAAGTAGCATCTATGCCCTGCACCGCCGCCGCAAAGGTCTTGACTAACATAATTTTTCAGTTTTTTTAGTTAAAAATGAACACAAAAGTACAATTTTTTTTTAAATTTCTGTACTTTTATTATTTTATGTTTTTAACTTTTTTCACAAAACTCTTAAATATTAGTTCTTGTTTCTTAACTTTTTTGTATCTTTGCAGCACAAATTTTTATTAAAAGTATTATGAAACCTGTTAGATTTACATTTTTATTTCTAGTTATTTTATTTGGTTGCGGTAAAAATAACAAACAATCAAATAATCAACAAATTGAAAAAGAAGCGGTTACAACTGATACTTTAAATTCAAATGAAAATTTGATTGATAACGTAGAAGTTGACACTTTTTTGATTGGAGAACCATTATTGTCTGCCGAAGTATCTAAAAAGAAATATTATGATAAGTGGTATGATTATGAGTATGATGAATTTATGTTTAATAATATAAAAAAAATATCTTTTAAACATGGCAATAATACTTTTGATATTTTTATTGACACAATAGTTAATTTTGCTGAAAGACGGCTTGATAGTAGTTTTCAGAGAATAAGAATAATTAAAAATAATGAAAAAGAAGTTGTTTTTGACAATACAGATTCATGGATTTTAATTGAACATATTGGTTGTGAATATGATAACAATGTAATTATTACTGACACAAATGCAGTAAAAATAGTTCAAGAAAATAGTATTTTATTAAATAGATTTGTTTCTATAAAAAAAATGTCAGATGATAATCTTTTACTATTTGCAATAGGTTATAACTACCCTGGTAGCGGTGGGCGTCTTTTAACAATAATCAATCTAACTTATTTTGAGCAACCAAAGTTAATTTTTAATGACCCAACAGATTTATATGCTGTCAAAGATTTAGATAATGACGGAATAAAAGATATTATTGTGGAACATTTTTTTAACGCCCCCGATGATATAAACTACCCAAGTGAAAGAACAAATTATTATCTTAAAGATGGTAGATTTATAAAAGGAACTACAAAAAGAATAAAGGGGTAATTTTTCAGAATAAATAAAATAAATTTTTAAATCTAATATATTTATGCAAAAAAAAGGAAACAAATACGGCACTCACCGTGTTATTGAGCCGAAGGGCGTATTGCCGCAGCCGGCTAACAAAATCGACAACGATATGTCGGAAATTTACGACAATGAAATTCTTATTGACGTAAAAACATTGAACATCGACAGCGCATCATTTACCGATATTTCGGCACGCGCAGGCGGCGATGAAGAAAAAATCAAGGAAATTATGTTCTCGCTTGTTGCAGAACAGGGCAAGCACCGCAACAAATGGACCGGCTCGGGCGGAATGTTGCTCGGCGTTGTAGAAAAAATCGGCGATGCGCTCAAAGGCAAAATTGACCTCAAAGAGGGCGACAAAATTGCAACGCTCGTTTCGCTGAGTTTAACGCCGCTGAGAATTGACAAAATCAAGGAAATCCGCAAGGACGTTGACCAGGTTGATATTGAAGGAAAAGCGATTCTGTTTGAAAGCGGAATTTATGCTAAAATTCCTACAGATATGCCAGAAAAGTTGGCTCTGTCGGCTCTTGACGTGGCAGGCGCACCCGCTCAAACAGCAAAACTCGTAAAACCGGGCGACACCGTTTTGATTATCGGTGCGGGCGGAAAATCGGGTATGCTTTGCTGCTATGAGGCAAAAAAACGCGCAGGCGTTACCGGTAAAGTTATCGGTATGTGCCACAGCCAAAAATCAACGGAACGCCTCCAAAAATTGGGCTTCTGCGACCACGTTTTCGCAGGAAACGCAACAGACCCTGTGGCTATGATTGAGATTATCGAAAAACTGACTGATGGTCAAATGGCGGATGTTACTATCAACAACGTAAATATTCCCGACACCGAAATGACCTCAATTCTTTGTACAAAAGATACGGGCATTGTCTATTTCTTCTCAATGGCGACCTCATTTACAAAGGCGGCTCTCGGCGCAGAGGGCGTTGGCTCTGACGTAACAATGCTTGTTGGCAACGGCTACACCAGAGGACACGCAGACATCACGCTGGAATTATTGCGGGAAAGTCCAAAATTAAGGAAGATATTTGAGGAGTTGTATTCATAAAAGAGGACTTATAAAAATACCCCCGTCATTCTGAACTTGTTTCAGAATCTCCTGTTTTTCAGGGAATTGCGGGCAAGCCCGCAATGACGAACAGAATTATTAGAAGTCCCCAAAAACTAAAACCTGTTAAGTTTGAAAAACGTAACAGGTTTTTTTGTTGCCTTGAAAGGAGTCGAACCCTTACAAGCGGAACCAGAATCCGATGTGCTACCATTACACCACAAGGCAAAAATTTCAGAGTGCAAAGATACAATTTTTTTTTATTTACAACAAATTACTCTTTTTTTTGATTATTTAGTCGTTCCTTAAAAAACCATCCAACTCATTGATTTTAAGTATAATAAGAGTTAAAAAAGTTTGTTATATCTGCAAGTTTTTGTACCTTTGCGTTCTAAAACTTGCAGATATTTGTTAAAAATGTCAATAAAACTTACTAATAAATCTTTTCGGTGGGTAATTTTGGTTGCCTGCATTTTGTTTTTGAGTTGGAAATTGGCAAAAATAGACAATTTTTCACCTTTTTTTGATAATTTTAAAAATATTTCAGATTTAAAAATCGTTTTTTTGATTTTTTCAATAATTCTTCTTCCGCTCAATTTCCTTGTTGAAGGTTACAAATGGAAGTTTTTGTTAAGCATTTTTCACCCGATAACACTTTGGCAATCAATCAAAGCGGTTTTGTGGGGACAGACAGGCGCATTTATTACGCCAAACAGCATCGGCGAGTTTCCAACGCGGGCGATGAATTTACCCAAAAAACATCGCATAACCGCAATATCAATGGGCTTTGCAGGCAGTTTTGCACAAACGGCGGCAGTAAGTTTTTTCGGAGTTTTTGCAGCACCGATTTTTATTTATAAAAATGTTTTAATTGATAAATTTCCAAATTTCTGGGCTATAATAATTTTTGGTGTAATTATCTCATTATCAATACTTTTATTTTTCTTTTTATTACCAAAAATTTCAATAAAAATAAAGACAAAAAAAAATGAAAATATAAAAAAGTTACTTTCTGTATTTTCAAAATTCAATTTTGCTTTTTCATTAAAAATAATTGCAATTTCAACGCTTAAATATCTGATTTTCAGCGCACAATTCTATTTTATTTTACGTTTTTGTGGTGTTGATTTTTCGCCTTGCCAAGCGTTGGTAGCGATGCCAACTTTTTATCTTTTGCTAACATACACGCCTCTTTTTAATGCGGTGGAGGCGGCAGTGCGCGCTTCTATCGGCGCTTTGGTCTTTGGAATTTTTTGCACAAACACCGCAGGAATTATCGCTGCAAGTATTTTATTTTGGTTTTTAAACTTCTGTATTCCAACAGTTTGCGGACTATTTTTTGCAAAGGGAAACTCTAAAACAACTCTTTAATATTCAACTCATTATTATATTCACCTGTAATCAAATTTTGGGCTTGGTCTTTTAGATTTAAAATAATTTTAACTTGAAAAGGCGAAGAAGAATTATTTTCTGTTCTTTCAAACAAAATTTCGCCTGCATAAACATTAGAACTCGCTGATGATGAGCCATTTTTATATAAATTCCAATATGTTCCCCATTTGCCTTCTCCAATTTTTGTTCCCCAGAGTAAAGTATTATTTTCATAATTTTTACTGATTTTATATGTGCCGTTTGGCGGAAAATCGGCTGACGTTGAGTTTATTCCGAGTATTAACACAAAGCCGCTTTTTATTTTTCCTGCATCTGTTCGGCGTAAATCGGTGGAATAAAAATATATTTCGTAATAATAAAGCGAATTATCAAGCAGTTTGCCCCAGCGCACAAAATCACCCTTTTGTATCTGATAATCAACGGTATCAACACTAATTTGCGCCACTGTCGGCTGGTTGTAAAGCAAATTATAACGCACTGCACCCGCATAATTTCCAGTAACAGAATCGCCGTTTTCGGCAACAAAATGAAACTCAAAACGCTTGTTAAGTTCCAAATCATTTTTTACAATCATATAACCACCTGATATTACAAGAGTTAAAGTGTCTGTTTTGGAACTAATTGTCAGATATGAATTATCAGTCAAAATATTATTTTCACCAATATAATTTTCTACATAATAAATTCCTTCGGGCAAAGTATCTGATAATGAAAACATTGCGAGAGCCAAAATTGTACCTGTGCCAGAAATTCCATCTTCGCTCATATTAATTGAATTTGAGGCAAAATAGAGATTCATAGTTTTTAAACCGATGCCATTTTCATCACCAAAATTTGAACAGCGGGCGTTTTTAAGTCCATAATTTTCACCATTATAGACAATTTTTCCGCCGCTCTGTGCCGGCTTTATCACCTTATTACAGGCAGCAAAACATACAATTAATAATGTTAAAAATAGAATATTTTTCATTATCGGTAAATTTTCAATCTTTGTCCTACATAAATAGAGTCCTTTTTCATACCATTCCATTTTTTGATTTGGTTAGTAGTAACACCATATTTTTTGGCAATTTTTCCCAAAACATCGCCGTTGCGCACTTTATAATAAATTACACCGCCGCCGTATTGTGAAGATGCCGCACCGGACGGTTCAATCACAATTTGCTTTGCAGTAAGTTCATCAGCACGAAAAGCGATAATAGAATCGAGATTTACGCTGAATGATGAAACCAGATTCATCGGCAGCACCAACGAATATTGCTTTATATTGCCTGGTATAATGTCCTGTCTATATTGTGGATTTAGAAATCTTAACTCCTCAATAGGAACATTTAAAACAGTTGCAATTTGCTCAAAATGAATGCGTTTTGTAATATTAATTGTATCTGTAACCTGTACAAATGGCGGAGTTGCAGGACACATATTGTGTTTTTGATAAAAATTCATAATATAGTTTGCTGCAATAAAAATCGGTACATAACCGCGTGTTTCTCTCGGCAGATAGGGATAAATTTCCCAATAATTTGTTTTTCCGCCTGCGTTACGAATGGCGCGGGCAACATTGCCCGGTCCGCAATTATATGCAGCAATTACAAGTTGCCAATCGTTATAAATATTGTACAAATCCCTTAAATAGCGCGCTGCTGCATCTGACGATTTTACAGGGTCGCAGCGTTCGTCAACCAAACTATTTACCTCCAAGCCGTAGGTTCTGCCTGTTGCCACCATAAATTGCCAAAGTCCGCCTGCACCTGCACGGGAAAGGGCGCGGGAATTTAGTGCCGACTCAATTATGGGTAAATATTTAAGTTCCAAAGGCAAATCATATTTTGCCAAAGCGGTTTCAAAAATGGGGAAATAGTAACTTTCGCCAAGTCCAACCATATACTCAACTTGACGAATATTTTTTGCATATCTATCTATAAATGAGCGAACTACACTATTATAGGGCATCTCAATTCTATATGGCAGTTGTTGCAAACGCCTTATATAAACGCTATCATCATAAAAAACGGGGGTTGCTGCATCGCGGTTGCATTTTTGAGTAATCATTCTATTAATCAGCCAATCGTTGTTCATCTCTTCCACAGCCCTTTCGTAATCGGGCGGCACAATAATTGATGTGTCATCTCTTTCTGATTCAATAGGTTGGTTTTTAATGTTTTGCGAAAATATATTAAGATAAAAAATAGTAGAAATTAATATGAAAACAAAAATTCTTTTCATTAATTTTAGATTTTAAAATGATACAAAAAAAACGAGTGCAAAGGTACAAAAAAAATTAGATAAAAATTCTATTCCAATACTCAAACTTTTCGACAGAATTTTGCCCCCAAAGAGCAATTTTCTGTCGAATTTTTTCTATTGGTTCTTCGTTATTAGACACTCCATTTATTAAAGAAATAGAATGTTTTGATTTAGAAAAAAATAAATCGGCATAACAAATAATTTGTTCTTCCAAAGAAATTGGCTGCATATCTCGCAGAGGCAGTGAAAATTTTTTATTGATAATATCCTCTTTCGTTAGTCCTGTACCAATATGCCGCTCACAAACAAGGGCGTGTTTCGGCAGATTTTCTGAACGTAAAATCTCTGCGCCCAAATAACCGTGTTCAATATAGTTGTGCGCTCCAAAACAATAAATTGACGGTGCATTTGTCAAAAATATTCCAATATCGTGCAGCATTGCCGCCTCCCACACAAAATTTTTATCTACGTCAAATTGTTTATTTTCAATAATTTTCAATGCTTTTTCTGCAACCGCCTCGCTATGCAAAATCAAAATCTCGTACAGCGGCGTATTTTTTTGATAATATTTTTCAATTATTTGTAGAGGGTTCATTATTTATTACATATAAAATTTATCATTATTCCATTTTTGGGGTTATTTTAGACGAGTAATTTACGCTGCAAAGTTACAATTTTTTTCGGACGAGCAACACCCGCAATGACACATAGATGTTGGGTTGTGCAACAAGCACTGTAATCTTGCATTGTTCGGGTGTTCCGAATGAGTTTTTTTTCATTGTTGGGTTGTTTGCAGTAACCTAAACATAACACGTTTAAATACGATAAAAAAACGCAGTATGATTTCAAAAACATACTGCGTTTTAAAATATTTCTAAAAACGTGTTACGTTTGGAAATACGTCTAATTTTTCACCACCTTTTTTGTTATAATGCCTTTGTCGGTATAGATTTTTACAAAATACACGCCGTGCGGTAATGAATTAGTATCAAGTATCAAGTATTGAGTATCAAGTAAGTGTTGAGCATTAACTATTTTTTTGCCTGCAATATCTATAATTTCCACACTACTAATTTTTAACTCTTCACTCTTAATTATTAACTCATCTTTTACAGGGTTTGGAAAAACAGATATTTGATTTGCCCAAACCTCATCTATTCCGCTTTCATTTTCGTTGGTGGCGATGTTGGAACGAATTGAATTTGTTGTCTCTTCTACATTGCGCAAAGGCGAGTGTGATGGTGCATTTTGCGGTGCAGAAATATTGCAGGCGTTGTTTAGCACTATTTCAACCATATAATAGATATTGCCGCCGCCGGGGCTGAAATCAGTATAAGAGGTATTGCCGGCGGGCATTGTGCCGATAAGTTCAAAGTTATTTGGGGAATTTTTTGCACGATAGATGTTGTAAGTAGAAAAACTTACCCCCTCGTATGGCGTCCAAATCAAATTCCAAGAGTTGTTTTGCCCTGCGTTGATAGTTAAGTGCATAGTTTTATGTGCTGTACTTAACGCCGACTCATTGCCGCAGGTGTCTATTGCCGCCGCTTTATAATTGTAAGAGCGTATTTTTGCATTGCTTGCCATATCTGTGTAGGTATTTTGATTGTTGTACGGCACATTTGCAATAAAATCATAATTACCGCTGACATTGCTTTCACGATAAATATTGTATGAAGCAACCTTTTCTGCTCTTTGCCAGACAACCTGATTATGATTGCTGTTATCTACCGAAACCATACAGATATTTTGCACAGGCGAAATTTTATAAGATAAATTCAAAACCACAATACTGTCGCAGCCGTTTATATTTGGCAAAGCAACAGTATGATTGCCTGCCTGTGTGATGTTTGTAAAATTAGCGTCTGAATAACTTGCACCGTTGCATATTTGGGCAGAATAGTTTGTTACAGGAATATAAGGCAACTGCGTAAGAGTAAGGCAAACCACACTATCGCAATTATTGGTGTTTGGGTAAGTGATATAATATTTCCCCGCTGCAGTTTTGTTTGTAAAGTTTTGGTCTGAATATGAGGTACCATAACAAAAATTAGCACTATAATATGTAGTATCTGATACCGCACCATTAATAACAAAGTTTGTAAAATAAGTTCCCCAAGCAGAATTTTTATAATTGTTATAAGCAAAACAAGGAACATATACAGGAATATTTGGAGCGGCACCCAGATTATTATAATTAAAAACATTACTATAACCATTATAATAATAAAGTGCCGGAGGTGTGGCAGCCAAACAAATAATAGTATCTAATGGACTTTCTGCAAAAGCATACCCCCCAATACTATTTACAGGTATAGTAGACAAAAGTGATGCTTTTTTTTAGGACTTTTGTCCACTATCCCGAAATGACACTTGTTTTTTTAGATGTTATTTTTATTTTTGCACAAAACCAACTCTTAACTTTTAGTTCTTAACTTTTTATTACCTTTGCAGCAAAAATATCTAACTCCTAATCTCTACCCATATGGAAATTCAATTATTAGATAAAAAATTTGTTTTGTCGATACCAGAAGAAAATATTCTTGAAAAAATTTCTCTTGTTGCTCATTCAATGAATAGAGACCTTGCCGACAAAAATCCTCTTTTTGTGGCTATTCTCAACGGCTCATTTATGTTCGCATCTGATTTGATGAAAAAAATTAATTTCCCGTGTCAAATTTCGTTTGTGAAACTCGCTTCATATCACGGCACAACCTCAACAAACAATGTCTTGGAACTTGTCGGTTTAAATGAAAATCTTGCAGGAAAAACTGTTGTTATTATTGAAGATATTGTAGATTCTGGCTTAACAATGACCAAGGTTATTGAACTTTTAAAGTCAAGAGGTACGGAAAAAATATTGATTGCCACACTGCTTTTCAAACCAAGCGCATTGCAACACGACCTTAAACCCGATTACGTTGCAATGGAAATTCCTAATGATTTTATTATTGGTTACGGTTTAGATTATGATGGATATGGCAGAAATTTGAAAGATATTTACACCATTAAAAATTAATCAAAAATATGAACATTGCAATTGTTGGAACGGGGTATGTTGGTTTGGTTTCGGGAACTTGTTTTTCGGAAATGGGTGTTAATGTTACTTGTGTAGATGTAGATAAACAAAAAATTGAAAATCTCAAAAACGGCATTATTCCGATTTATGAGCCGGGTTTGGAAGAGATGGTTAAGCGGAATTTTAAAGCGGGTCGTCTGAGTTTTACAACCGATTTAAAGGAGTGTTTGGACGATGTTGAAGTGATTTTCAGTGCTGTCGGTACGCCGCCGGACGAAGACGGCAGTGCGGATTTGCGTTACGTTTTGGAAGTTGCCCGCACTATCGGTCAGAATATCAATAAATATGTGCTGGTGGTAACAAAAAGCACTGTTCCCGTTGGTACGGCGAAGAAAGTTAAAGCGGTTATCAATGAGGAATTGGGAAAACGCGGCGTAAATATTCCTTTTGATGTTGCCTCTAACCCCGAATTTTTGAAAGAGGGTGCGGCAATCAAGGACTTTATGGGTCCCGACCGCGTGGTTGTGGGCATCGAAAGCGAGCGTGCAAGGGAGGTAATGGACAAACTTTACAAGCCATTCACGCTCAATCATTACAGAATGATTTACACTGATATTCCCTCTGCCGAGATGAT
>Ga0209628_10001828_pt1 | contig 14108 bp, 16 predicted proteins | sample TergutCu122P4_FD_187285 | JGI IMG/M metagenome (GOLD analysis project Ga0209628, IMG submission 187285) | Cubitermes ugandensis P4 segment gut microbial communities from Kakamega Forest, Kenya - Cu122 P4 (SPAdes) (version 2) | ecosystem: Host-associated > Arthropoda: Insects > Digestive system...
CCCCATCCCAGCCTTCCCCCAAAGGGGGAAGGGGCCAAATTCCCTCCCCCTTTGGGGGAGGGTTAGGGTGGGGGCAAGCAGCGCAAAAATGTTCATAGTCGAATCGAAAATGCTCTAAGGCATTTCAAGCCGTCATTCCCGCGCAGGCGGAAATCCATACGGCGTCGTTGCATGAGGAGGCGCTCATGGATTCCCGCCTGCGCGGGAATGACGAAATCATTAGGCTGTACGCCTAACTGAACTGTATTGGGGCAGGGGCGAAAGATTTTTCGCCCCTGCAGTCAAGCCCTCAGCGCACCACTTTCAGCGCAGGCGCAGCCGCGCGGGCGGGCAGCGCCAGGCGGGCGCGGATGGCCGCTTCGATGCCGCTGGCGTCCAGGCCGTGCATGGCCAGCAGGCGCGTGGCGTCGCCGTGTTCGATGAACACATCGGGCAGACCCAGTTGCAGCAGCGGCACGCTCAGGCCCGCGCGGTTTAGCGCCTCGCTCACGGCACTGCCCGCGCCGCCCATTACCGCGCCTTCTTCCAGCGTTACCAGCAGTGTGTGGCTGGCGGCGGTTTGCAGCAGCAGCGCTTCATCCAGCGGCTTGGCCCAGCGCATGTTGATGACGCTGGCGTTCAGCCGCTCGGCCGCTTGCAGCGCCGGGTACAGCAAGGTGCCAAAGGCCAGGATCGCCACGCGCTCGCCCTGGCGGCGCAGCTCGCCCTTGCCAAAGGGCAGCGCGCTCAAGTCGGGCAGCGGCGGCACGCCCGCGCCCGCGCCGCGCGGGTAGCGCACGGCCACCGGGTGGTTTTGCTGGCAGGCGGTGGTAAGGAGCTGGCGGCATTCGCGCTCATCGGCGGGGCAGGCGATGCTGACGTTGGGGATGCAGCGCAGGTAAGCGATGTCGTAATTGCCGGCGTGCGTGGCGCCGTCGGCGCCCACGATGCCGGCGCGGTCGAGCGCAAAGACCACCGGCAGGTTTTGGAGGGCAACGTCGTGGATCAACTGGTCATAGGCGCGCTGCAGGAAGGTGGAGTAGATCGCCACCACGGGTTTCAACCCCTCGCACGCCAGCGCGGCGGCAAAGGTGACGGCATGCTGCTCGGCAATGCCGACGTCGAAAAAGCGCGTTGGAAAGCGGCGCTGGAATTCGACCATGCCAGAGCCTTCGCGCATGGCGGGGGTGATGCCGATCAGCCGGTCGTCGGCGGCGGCCATGTCGCACAGCCAGTGGCCAAACACTTGCGTGAAGGTTTGCGCCGCGGGCGGCCCGGCTGCGCTGTCCGGATCGGCCAGGCCAACGGCCGGATCAAACCGGCCCGGCCCGTGATAGGCCACGGGGTCGGCCTCGGCCAGTTGATAGCCCTGCCCTTTTTTGGTGATGACGTGCAAAAACTGCGGCCCGGCGCGCTGGCGCATCAAATCGCGGATGTTTTCCAGCGTGGGGATGAGCGAGTCCAGGTCGTGCCCGTCGATCGGGCCGATGTAGTGAAAGCCGAATTTCTCGAACAGCGTGCCCGGCCCGACCATGCTCTTGGCGCCTTTTTCCAGCCGCTTGGCCAGCTCCAGCAGCGGCGGCACCGGGGCGAGCACGGTCTTGCCAACGTTTTTCACCTCGCGCGCGGCGGCGTAAAGCGGGCCGCTGATCAGCTGCGCCAGATGGCGGTTGAGCGCGCCTACCGGCGGGCTGATGGACATGTCGTTGTCGTTTAGCACCACCAGCAGCCGCGCGTCGCGCTCGACGCCGGCGTTGTTGAGCGCCTCGAACGCCATGCCGCCGGTCATCGCGCCGTCGCCAATAATGGCTACCGCGTTGCGCTCGCCGCCTTTGTAGCGCGCCGCCAGCGCCATGCCCAGCGCGGCCGAGATGCTGGTGGACGAATGCCCGGCGCCAAAGGGGTCGTACTGGCTTTCGGCGCGGCGCGTAAAACCCGACAGGCCGCCCAGCTGGCGCAGCGTGGGCATCTGCTGGCGCCGCCCGGTCAGGATTTTGTGCGCATAGGTCTGGTGGCCCACGTCCCACACCAGCCGGTCGCGCGGGGTGTCAAACACGTAATGCAGCGCAATGGTCAACTCCACCGTGCCCAGGCTGGAGCCAAGGTGGCCGCCGGTTTTGGCCACGTTGTGCAGCACGCAGTCGCGCACCTGCCCGGCCAGCTCCTTGAGCTGCGCGCGCGGCAGGCGGCGCAAGTCGGCCGGGTCGTTGATGGAGTCGAGCAGGGTCATTTCAGTTTTTGCGGAGCACCACCATATCGGCCAGCGCGCGCAGCGTCTGCGCGTACTCCAGCCCGCTGGCGTCCAGCGCCTGATGCGCGCGCGCGCGCAAATCGCCGGCCAGGCGGCGCGCGGCCTGCAAGCCCAGCAGCGACACGTAGGTGGGCTTGGCCGCCGCCGCGTCCTTGCCGGCGGTTTTGCCCAGCGCTTTTGCGTCGGCGGTGACATCCAGAATGTCATCGACCACCTGAAACGCCAGCCCAATGGCCGCGCCGTAGTTTTCCAGCGCCGTGCGCGCCGCCAGATGCACCCCGGCGCCGCAGGACACGCCCATGCGCACGCTGGTTTGCAGCAGCGCGCCGGTCTTAAGCTCGTGCATGGCGCGCAGCTGCGGCTCGGTCAACGGCTTGCCCACGCTGGCCAGATCGATCGCCTGCCCGCCGGCCATGCCATGCGCGCCCGCGGCGCGCGCCAGCATCCCGCACAGCCGCGCTTGCAGCGCGGGTGGCATGGGAGCGGCGTCGCCGGGGGTAAGCAGCTCAAACGCCAGCGCCTGCAACGCATCACCGGCCAGCAACGCCGCCGCTTCGCCAAAGCGCACATGCACGGTGGGCTTGCCACGGCGCAGCACGTCGTTGTCCATGCACGGCAAGTCGTCGTGCACCAGTGAATAGGCGTGGATCAGCTCCACCGCGCAGGCCGCGCGCAGCGCCGCCTCGGCGTTGCCCTGCACGGCCTCGCAAGCGGCCAGCACCAGCAGCGGGCGCAGGCGCTTGCCGCCATCGAGCACCGCGTAGCGCATGGCCTGCCCCAATTGCGCGGGCGCGTCCAGCGGCAGCCAGCGCACCAGCGCCGCCTCCACGCGGGCCTGCCGCTCGGCCATCCAGGCCCGAAACTCGGCGGCGATCACGGCCCGCTCCAGGGTTTGATGGCGCCGCCATCGTCCAGCAGCTTGACCTGCTCTTCCACCGCCTGCAAGCGGTCGCGGCAATAGCGCAACAGATCGGCGGCGCGCTGGTACTGGCCCAGCAGCTCTTCCAGCGGCAACTGGCCCGACTCCAGCGCCGCCACCAGTTGCTCAAGCTGCGCCACCGCCTCGCCATAACTGGCGGGCTGGGTTGGATCGGCGGCGGTTTTGCGGGGCATGATTTGGCAAAAGAGTGATTTTAGGTCTTGCTCCGTCCCGGCTGCATTTTCCATCAACATTGGCATAATCTGCCAATCATCACCAATGACACAGGAGCCAGAGATATGCCTACACGCAACTTGGTGCTCAGCGAGCATCAGCACGACTTTGTTGAAACGCTGGTGCAGTCTGGCCGCTACCAAAATGCCAGTGAAGTACTGCGCGAAGGTTTGCGCCTGATCGAGCAACGCGACCGCATCGAGGCCGCCAAACTCAAGGCGCTGCGGCAAGCAGCCCGCAAGGGCTGGGAAGACATTGCCGCCGGGCGTTATACAGACGTAAGCGACGAGCGGCTGGAAGACTTCATTGGACAGTTGGGCTTGCGGTCTGTACGTCAAGCGCAAGCGGCATGACCAGATACCGGCTATCGGCCGCCGCGCAATCCGATATTGAAGGCATTCTTGCCTGGTCGCACGAGCAATTTGGCGCGGCGGCGCGCAAGCGCTATGAGGCTTTGATCGCCGCCGCGCTGCGCGACATCGCCGCCGAACCTGATCGGCCCGGCAGCATTGAGCGTCCGGAGCTGGGCGCCGCGGTTCGCTCCTGGCATTTGCGCTTGAGCCGCGAACGCGCCCGAACCGCGGCCGGGATAGTGCGCCAGCCGCGCCACTTTCTGATCTACCGGATGGAGTCCGGTTTGGTCGCCGTCGGCAGGGTATTGCACGATGCGATGGAGTTGCGCCGTCATCTGGACCAGGAAAGTTCCTGGCAATAAATTTCATCCGGGTAAACTCCCGGCGGCGCTGAACAAGCTGGCACGCTAAAAACGCCCAACCCATTTCAGCATCGCCCCAACACCCTGCCCCTTGATAGGGGGAGTCTCTAGGTCGGATACAAGCACATGTCTGATTTAAGTCTTCAAACCAAGCAGGCGGCAAGTCAGCTTCCCGTCCATTCTTATTTCGATCAGGCGCTGTTCGAGCGCGAGCGCAAGCTGATCTTTGACGCTGGCCCGCGCTACGTTGGCCACCGGCTGGCGCTGCCCAATCCGGGCGACTATCTGGCCTTGCCGCAGGAAGCCGAAGGCCGCGCGCTGGTCAATGACCCGCAAGGCGGCTTGCGCCTGATCTCCAACGTTTGCCGCCATCGGCAGGCGGTGATGCTCAAGGGGCGCGGGTCCCTCACCACCGGGCACAAGGGCGCCGCTGGCGGCAACATCGTCTGCCCGTTGCACCGCTGGACGTATGCCGCCGGCGGCGAGCTGCTGGGCGCGCCGCACTTTGCGCACGACCCGTGCCTGAACCTGAACCGCTACGCGCTGCGCGAGTGGAACGGCCTGCTGTTTGAAGACAATGGCCGCGACATCGCCGCCGATCTGGCGGGCCTGAAGCTGGCGCAAGAGTTGTCCTTTGACGGCTACGCGCTCGGCCACGTCGAGCTGCACACCTGCAATTACAACTGGAAGACTTTCATCGAGGTCTATCTGGAGGACTACCACGTGGTGCCCTTTCACCCCGGCCTGAGCCACTTCGTCACCTGCGACGACTTGCGCTGGGAGTTTGGGCGCGAATACTCGGTGCAGACTGTCGGCCCATCAGCCAACCTGGCGCCCGGCGGGCGCGCTGGCAGCCCGGTTTATGAGCGCTGGCATCAGGCGCTGCTGGCCTACATGCAGGACAAAAAACCCGCGCGCGGCGCGATCTGGCTGACCTACTACCCGCACATCATGCTTGAGTGGTATCCGCACGTGCTGACCATCTCCACCGTGCACCCGGTCAGCGTGGACCAAACGCTGAACATGGTCGAGTTTTATTACCCCGAGGACATCGCCGCCTTCGAGCCTGATTTCATGCAGGCGCAGCGCGCCGCCTACATGGAAACCTGCATCGAAGACGACGAAATCGCCGAGCGCATGGACGCCGGCCGCAAGGCGCTAATGCTGCGCGGCGACAACGAAGTTGGCCCCTATCAAAGCCCGATGGAAGACGGGATGCAGCACTTTCACGAGTGGTATCGCCGCGTGATGAACTTCCCCACCTGAGGCGCTGCGCACCATCCCCACGGGCGCCCTGGATTGGCCTGCTTCGCGGCCTTTTTTGGCTTGCTTCGCAGCCGGGAATCACGCAGCGGCGGTTGCCTTGTGCGCGCGGCACAACTTCAATCCAGCACCGCCACGCTCTTGACTTGCGCGTGCACTGGCAGGCCGGGGGCCAGCGCCAGCGCCTGCGCTGATTTGCGCGTTATGCGCGCCAGCAGGGCCGCGCCGCCTGCGTCCAGCGCCACCAGGGTTTGCGCGGGGCCGTCATCGGCCAGTGATTGCACGGTGGCGGGCAGCACGTTCAGGATGCTGGTGTCTCTTGGCGCGTGCAGCGTCAGGCTGACATCGCGCGCCTGAATGCGCAGCCGCACCGGCTGGCCGGGCCGCGGGCTGCTGGCGGCGGGTGGCGGAACGCACACGATCTCGCCGCCGGCAAAGGCCACGTGCAGCAGGTGGTAGTCCGGCTCCAGCCGGGTGACCTGGCCTTCGATCAGCACGCTGGCGGCGTCGCCGTGTTGCAGCGCCACGTCCAGCCGCGCCAGCAGCTCGATCGCCGGCCCCTGCGCCGTGATGCGGCCCGCGCGCAGCAGCAGCAGGTGGCTGGCCAGGCGCGCCACCTCGTCCAGCGCATGCGTGACGTACAGCATGGGGATTTGCAACTGGGCGGACAGGCGCTCGAAGTAAGGCAGCAGCTCGGCCTTGCGCGCGGCGTCCAGCGCGGCCAGCGGCTCGTCGAGCAGCAGCAGCCGGGGGCTGGTGGCCAGCGCGCGCGCAATCGCCACGCGCTGGCGCTCGCCGCCCGACAGCAGCGCCGGCTTGCGCTCCAGCAGGTGGCCGATGTCCAGCAATTGCACCGCCTGCGGCAGCGCGACGCGGCGCTCGGCGGGCGGCACGCGCTTTAGGCCAAAGTCCAGATTGCCCTGCACCGTGAGGTGGTCAAACAGGCTGGCTTCCTGAAACACCATGCCCAGCGGCCGCCGGTGCGTTGGCAGCCAGATGGCGCGCGCATCGTCTTGCCACACCTGGCCGCCTACGGCCACGCGCCCCGGCCTTGCGCGCAGCAGGCCCGCGATGGCGCGCAGCAGCGTGGTCTTGCCGCAGCCCGACGGGCCGCAAATGGCGGTGATGCCGTGGCCGGGCAAGGTGGCGTCGATGTCGAGCGCGAAGTCTGCGCCGTATTGCGCCTGAAGGCGCAATTCGAGGCCGCCGCCGCTGGCCGCAGTGCTGGATGAAGGCGTTGCGGTCACGGGAACAAAATGGCCTCGATGCGCCCCAGCGCTTCGTCCAGCAGGAAGGACGGCACGGCTTCCTTGAATTTGGCCTGGCGCTGCTGCCAATCCAGCGCCTTCAACTGGTGGCAGTGAACGGCGCCCTGGGTGTGGGTTCCGGCGCCGGTCAGGGACACTACCGTGCCGTAAGTGCGGGCCGCCGCCGCCGCGCCCTGTGATATGGGGCAGACCATCGCCAGCCCCCACCGGTTGAAGTCGCGCGGGCTGAGCACCAGCGCAAAATGCGGCCCCTTCAATTCCCGGCCCGAAGCGGGGTCGAATTGCAAATGGATGATGTCGCCCCGTTCGGGCACATAGGCCATCAAAGCGCTTCCTTGCCCACCGCTGGCATTTGGTCCCAACCGCTGACGCGCGGCAGACCATCGGGCATTTCGGCCATCAGTCCGGCCAGCTTGTAGCGCGGACGGGTCACGCGCAGCGTGGCCTGCCTGGCCGAAACGTTCACCTCGAACGCATCCCCGACCCTGGCGCCCATTTGCGCCAGCATGGCAACCGGCAGGCGCACGGCGGCGCTGTTGCCCCATTTCTGGATGTTCAACCTCATGGCGATCCTGTGTTCCGTCAGCTACATTGTAGATACTTTGGAGCGGTGCAGCGCCAGCAGCGCCACAAAGCTGAACGCCAGCATGCCGCCGGCCAGCCAGTGCGCTTGCGCGTATTGCAGCGCTTCCACGTGGTCGTAGATTTGCACCGATATGACGCGCGTCTTGCCGGGGATGTTGCCGCCGATCATCAGCACCACGCCAAATTCGCCCAGCGTGTGCGCAAAGCCCATCACCGCGCCCGCCACATAGCCGGGCCGCGCCAGCGGCAGCGCCACGTGCCAAAACGCATCCAGCGGGCAGGCGCGCAAGGTGGCGGCTGATTCCAGCGGGCGCTGGCCGATGGCCTCGAACGCGCTCACCAGCGGCTGCACCACGAACGGCAGCGAATACACCACCGACCCAATCAGCAGCCCCCAGAACGTGAATGCCAGCGTGCCCCAGCCCAGCGCCTGCGTCACGCGCCCCAGCGGCCCGTTTGGCCCCAGCGCCACCAGCAGGTAAAAGCCCAGCACCGACGGCGGCAGCACCAGCGGCATGGCCACCAGCGCGCGCACCGCCGCGCGCGGCCAGCCGCGCCGGCCCGCCGGCCCGCGCGCCAGCCACCACGCCAGCGGGGTGCCCAGCAGCAGCAAGATCACGGTCGCCGCCAGCGCCAGCTCAATGGACAGCCGGATGGCGGCAAGGCTTGATGACAGGTCATCCATACAGATCAATACGGTTCAGTCAAGGCATTTCAAGTCGTCATTCCCGCGCAGGCTGGAACTGCGCTGGAATGACGAAATCATGGGTCTGCGCGCTACATTTACATGAGCTGCCAGCGCTTGCTGTATAAGTATTTGATGATGTTTCATACCGCAAATCCTTGCTGAATAAGCGCTGGCAGCTATAAAAATTGCAGGCTCAGCGCCTTTTCCTTGTCCGTGCCAACGCGGGCGTGCGCGCCGCGGGGCGATGCTCCTTGCGCCAGGCCGACCAATACGCAGTCATCAGCGCCGCCGTGCGTTGCGCGTCCACCTGCAGGCCGCGCGCCACTATGACATCCACATCGACCCACAGGCCAATCTCGACGCCCTCCAGCATGGGGCCAAAGAGAATGTAGCGCCTGCGCCGCTTGTACGTCATGTGCGTCATCATGCGCTTGATGAACGAATAACTGCCGTACACCGAATGATCCGTCAAGCCAACGCACACATACGCATCAAAAGGCCAAATATCGTCGGTCCTGGCCGTAATGGATTTGACATTGCTCCACAAAATCCGCACGGACGTGAGCTGCGTCAGCATGGTCGAATCGGTGTAGCCATCGGCATCCAGAACAAGCCCGGTTTGCCCCTTGGCCGCCCAGATGGCCCCAAACACAAGGTAGTACAGCCCAACCACGATAGCCGCGCATCCGGCCAGCGCGATGAAAGGCGCCAGCATGCCCCCAAAAGGCGCGCGCTTGACCGGGTGCCAGGCCAGCGGCCAAAAATACAGCGCCGCCGCGATCCCCACCACCACCACCGCGGCCATGTACAAGGCCATCTTGACCAAATATGCCCGGCGCAGCGCAATGTGCAGCGTTGCCGGATAGCCCGGCGGGTCAGGCGCCGTCTGGGGCGGGTCGTCGGGCGCGCTTGCCGCTGGCATCAGTCCACCTCATAGCCATATTCGCGCATCAACTGCTTGCCGCGCGGCGAGCGCAGCAATTGCAGCCACGCCGCGGCGGCCGGGTTGGCGCGCCCGCGCTCCAGCAGCACCGCGTCTTGCACGATGGGCGCGTGCAGGCTGCCCGGCACGATCCACACGGAACCGCTTTTGAGCCGCCCGCCCTGTTGCACCTGCGACAGCGCGACAAAGCCCAGCGCGGCGTTGCCGCTGGCGATGAAGCCGTAGGTCTGGCCGATGCTCTCGCCCGTGACCAGTTTGGGCTGCAAGGCCGCGCGCAGGCCAAGCTTGTCCATGGTCTGCATGGCCGCCGCGCCATAGGGGGCGTTGCCCGGATTGGCGATGGCCAGCTTGCCAAAGCCGCCGCTTTTGAGCACCGCGCCCTTATCGTCCACCAGACCCGGCTGGGCCGACCACAGCGCCAGCCGCCCGGCGGCATAGGTAAAGCGCGATCCGGGCACGGCGGCGCCTTCGCGCTCCAGCCGCGCCGGGCGCTGGTCATCGGCGGCCAAAAACACGTCAAACGGCGCGCCGTTTTTGATCTGGGCATACAGCGCGCCAGTAGCGCCAAACGACAGCCGGGCGCTGTGCCCGCTGGTCTGCTGCAACAGCGCGGCCAGCGCCCTGGCGGCTTCGGCAAAGTTGGTTGCCACGGCGACGTTGACCTCGGCGGCGCGCGCCGCGCACGCCAGCGCCAACGCCGCCGCCAGCGCCAGCAGGATGCGCGTGATCGGCTTCATGTTTTTAAGCAAAAACAGGCCGCAGCGCTTGCCAGTCAAGCGCTAGCAGATATTAATTTGGTAGCCAATGAACAGTGCCAGCGCGCGCCAGATGCGCTCAAGCTTGCGCGCTCTCGCCGCTGGCCTGGCTGGCCTGGCCGCCATCGCCATCGTCATCGCCGTCTTTGTCCTTGCGCACCACCATGGTGGTAATTCTGGTGTGCGACAGCACGCTTTGCGTGACGCTGCCCAGCACCAGCTTTTCCAGACCGCGGCGGCCGTGCGAACCCAGCACCAGCAAATCCGCGCCCACGCTGTCGGCGGCTTCCAGAATGCCGCGCCAGACCGTGTGCGCATCGGCCACGCGGGATTCGGCGGCAACGCCGGCGGCCTGCATGTGCTGATCGGCTTCGGCGATGGCCTCGCTGGCCTCGGCGCGGGCGGCTTCCAGATACTGGTCGCGCCCATAGGCAAAATCGGCTCCCACGCCGGTAAATGGGTAGGGATCGATCACATACAGCATCGTCACCTTGCTGCCCAGCGCCTTGGCCAGAGCAGCGGCGCGATCAATGGCCAGCAGCGATGTCGAAGAACCGTCGATGGGAACCAGAATGTGCTTGAACATGGCGCACTCCTATAAAACTGTGTTGCCTGGTGCGGGTATTGTGCATGGGTATTGTGCATGATCCCGGAGTTCTAAAATCACGGCTTGCATAAATGCTTCCGGTTGCTGCTGCCGGCACCACATTGCAGTTCAAAATCACCTGAAAGGATATCGCCATGCCAGCCTTGACCTGGTCCCCTGAATTCACGCTCGGAATCCCGGCCATGGACGCCACGCACCGGGAATTTGTCGATCTGCTGGCGGCGGTGGACGGCGCCCCCGACGACGCGCTGGTAGCGCGCTGGGCAACGCTGATCGAGCACACCAGCCAGCACTTTGCCAGCGAAGACCGCTACATGCAGGCCACGCACTTTCCGGCCACCAGCTTTCACTCGGGCCACCACGGCATGGTGCTGGACACCTTGCGCCAGGGGCTGGCCAGGGGCCGCGCGGGCGATCTGGCGCCCATCAGGCAACTGGCGCGCGAGCTGGCGTCATGGTTCGTCGGCCACGCCGAGAGCATGGACGCCGCGCTGGCCGCGCACATGCAGCACACCGGGTTCGACCCGGCCACGGCGCCCGCCAGCGCCAACGCGCAACCCGCCGCCACCGGCTGCGGCTGTGGCTGCGCCTGCGCCGCGCGCAGCTTGGACGCCACGGCTTGACGTTGACCGGCATCAAATTTAGACTTGATCCATAAACGCCGTATGCCGCTTTTGACGCAGCGCAACATGCGCAGCGGCGCTTGGCAGCACAGTAACCGCCATCGACCAAAAAGGGAAAGGAACCGGTAATGACTAAACTTTTTATTGACCTGTTTTCCACCGACTATGGCCTGCTCAGCCTGGGGGTGATCGTCTTCATCATTGTGATGGCGGTGTGGTTCTGGCGCTTTTTCACGCGCAAGATGATGCTGCCGCCGGGCCGCAAATAAGTTTTGCGTTGGGCGTTGGGCGGTTGGCGTTGTTTCCGGCGCCAGGCGTCCGGTTATTTGCGCGCCGCCTCACACCTTCTCGGCGTCCTGCAACTGGCGCCACATCACCTTGCCGCTGCCGCTCTTGGGCAGCTCGTCGATGAACTGCACCGAGCGCGGCACCTTGTAGACCGCCATGTTGTCGCGGCACCAGTCGATGATGTCCTGCTCGCTGACCTGACCGCGCTGGTCTGGTTTGAGCACCACCACTGCCTTGACCGATTCGCCCCGGTAGGCGTCGCGGGTTGAAATCACGCACACTTCCTGCACCGCCGGATGGTGGAACATGAGCGATTCAACCTCGGCCGGCCACACCTTGAAGCCGCTGGCATTGATCATGCGCTTGAGCCGGTCGGTGATGAAGAAATAGCCATCCTCATCCACCTTGCCCAAATCGCCGGTGCGGAAAAACCGCTTGCCGTCCAGCTCGAAAAACACCGCCGCCGTGGCGTCCGGGCGCTTCCAGTAACCGTTGAACACCTGCGGGCCGCTGATGGCGATCTCGCCCTGTTCGCCTTGCGGTACTTCGGTCAAGGTGTCCGGGTTGACGATGCGCGCATCGGTGCTTATGAACGGAATGCCCAGGCACTGCTGCTTGGGGCGGTCGGGCGGGCTGGCGTGCGTTGTTGATGCGGTTTCGGTCAGGCCATAGCCTTCCGAATAACTCAGGCCATAGACATCCTTGAGCCGCTGGGCGACTGCCTGCGGCATGGACGCACCGCCGCCGCCGATGCTCTTCAAGCTGCTCAGATCGTACTTGTCAAAGTTGGGGCTGGCCAGCAAGTCGATGATCATGGTTGGAATGTTGGACCAGCCGCTTACCTTCCAGCGCGAAATCAGCCGCCCGGCCAAATCGCGGTCCCAGCGCGGCATGATGACCATCGCCCCGCCCGCATAAATGCGCGAATGCATCCCCATCATGCCGGTAACGTGAAACAGCGGCACCACCATCAGCACCACGCCTTCCGGCGAAGCGTTGGCCCAAAAGCAGGAAGCCACCGCGTTGTGCATGACGCTGGCGTGCGTGTGCATGCAGCCCTTGGGCAGGCCAGTGGTGCCGCTGGTGTAGGGCAGGATGCTCAAGTCGCCTGGCTGGACGGTGGTCTCGGCCAGCGGCAAGTCACCGGCCAGCGCGTCTTTCCAGGCGTGCGTTTGCCCGCCTGCCAGCGTGGGCAGCGCGAAGTGCGTCAGCAGCCAGTCGCGCCAGGCCTCGGGCGGGGCGTCGTCGCCCGTCACGTTGCCGTCAAAGGCGTCGGTAAATTGGGTGACGATCAGGTGGCGCAGCCCCTGCCCCGGCGGCAGCGCGTCGCTGGCCGCGGCCAGCTCGCCTGCCAGGTCGGCGGATGTGATGGCTACCTTGGCCTCGGGGTCGGTGATGTAGTGCTTGAGTTCTTCGGCCCGGTTCATCGGGTTGATTGGCACTACCACCGCGTCGGCGCGCAAGATGGCAAAGTGCGCGATTATCAGTTGCGGGGTGTTTTGCAAATTCAGCAGTACGCGGTCGCCCTTGACCACGCCCAGCGCTTGCAGGCGCGCGGCCAGCCGCTCGGCGGCTTGTTTGAGCGCGGCGTAGGTCAGCACGCGGCCAAAGAACACCGTGGCCGCACGGTCCGGGTAGCGCATGGCGCTGACGGCCAGGTTTTGCCACAGGCTGGTGGCCGGCGGTGTAATGGCGCGCGGCACACGCTTGGGCCAAAACTTGTAGTGCGGCGGCTCTTTGGGTGGTGGCGTGGATGGCACTTGACTTGTCTCCTTGTGTATGGGTCCATGCGCCGCGGATATTAGCGCGTCCGCCCGTTTGGCGCTGCGCTCACACCGGCTCGGCTTCTTGCAGCTGGCGCCACATCACCTTGCCGCTGCCGCTCTTGGGCAGCGCTTCGGCAAACTGCACCGTGCGCGGCACTTTATAGACCGCCATGTTGTCGCGGCACCAGTCGATGATGTCCTGCTCGCTGACTTGGCCGCGCTGGTCCGGCTTGAGCACCACCACCGCCTTGACCGATTCGCCCCGGTAGGCGTCGCGGGTCGAGATCACGCACGCTTCCTGAATCGCCGGGTGGCGGAACATGAGCGCCTCAACCTCGGCCGGCCACACCTTGAAGCCGCTGGCGTTGATCATGCGCTTCAAGCGGTCGGTGATGAAAAAGTAACCATCCTCGTCCATCCGGCCCAAGTCGCCGGTGCGGAAGAACCGCTTGCCGTCCAGCTCAAAAAATGCCACCGCCGTGGCGTCGGGCTGGCGCCAGTAGCCGCTGAATACCTGCGGGCCGCAGACCACGATTTCGCCCGGCGCGCCCGGCGGCACTTCGGTCAAATTGTCCGGGTTGACGATGCGCGCGTCGGTGCTTATGAACGGAATGCCCAGGCATTGCTGTTTGGGGCGATCCATCGGGTTGGAGTGCGTCGGCGCGGCGGTTTCGGTCAGGCCGTAGCCTTCGGCGTAGCTCAGGCCATAGACATCTTGCAGCTTCTGGGCGACTGCCTGCGGCATGGCCGCGCCGCCGCCGCCGATGCTCTTCAAGCTGCTCAGGTCGTATTTGGCGAAGTTGGGGCTGGCCATCAGGTCGATGACCATGGTGGGGATATTGGTCCAGCCGGTCACCTTCCAGCGCGAGATCAGCCGTCCGGCCAGATCGCGGTCCCAGCGCGGCATGATGACCATCGTCGCGCCCGTGTAGATGATCGAGTGCATGCCGGAGATCATGCCGGTGACGTGAAACATTGGCACCACCATCAGCACCACCGCCTCGGGGGTAGCGTTGGCCCAGAAACCCGATGCCACCGCGTTGTGCATGACGCTGGCGTGCGTGTGCATGCAACCCTTGGGCAGGCCAGTGGTGCCGCTGGTGTAGGGCAGGATACTCAAGTCGCCTGGCTGGACGGTGGTCTCGGCCAGCGGCAAGTCACCGGCCAGCGCGTCTTTCCAGGCGTGCGTTTGGCCGCCTGCCAGCGTGGGCAGCGCGTAGTGCG
>Ga0209628_10001829_pt1 | contig 14098 bp, 13 predicted proteins | sample TergutCu122P4_FD_187285 | JGI IMG/M metagenome (GOLD analysis project Ga0209628, IMG submission 187285) | Cubitermes ugandensis P4 segment gut microbial communities from Kakamega Forest, Kenya - Cu122 P4 (SPAdes) (version 2) | ecosystem: Host-associated > Arthropoda: Insects > Digestive system...
ACGAGAGCGCCAGGAAGAGGGGCATGGACCGCGTCCTCGAAGCGATACGCAGATCGGAGGTGTCCTACGTTAAACTGATCTTCGAGTACGAACAGCTGATGGAAGTTATGTCATATCCGTACGCGAGGATCCTCGTCTCGTGCATCGACGACCGTTTCCTTACGAAACGGTATGCTCTTGCGGAGTCCGTCCGCATGAGCATACTCCTCGAGAACGAACGCCCCGACACGGTGATAGCGATAGCCAAAGAGCTGAAGGTGGACGCCGTCGCGAAGGACGATATGCTGATGATGCACTTCACCGACTATCTGAAACTGGCGTCGCGGATAAAGAGCGTGGACTGGAAGCTCGTGAACTCGGAACTGTTCGGCGGCAACGTGTTCCTTTCCAACGGAAAGTTCTGCCGCGCTCTGCAGAACGCGCTGCAGGACCGTATCGAGTCGGAGCTTCCGCTCCGTGTGCCGGACGATATCAAAGCGGCGGTGATGAGGGATGTGAAGCATCTGGAGATCGCACTGAACGAAATGAAGACAAAGTTCGGCGATTCCGTCGGAGGCGACGTCATGGTCACGGAGTTCCCGCCGTGCATACGCGCATTGCTCGCGGGGACGCAGAACGGACTGAACCTTCCGCACAGCGGAAGATTCGCGCTTGTATCGTTCCTTCACGCGCTGGGAATGGACTCGGAACAGATCATGGAACTTTTCTCGAAGTCGCCGGATTTCGATGCGTCGAAGACGGTGTATCAGGTAAGGCACATAACCGGCGAGCTGAGCGGAACGGAGTATACTCCGCCGGAGTGCTCGACGATGAAGAGCTACGGGATATGCTTCGAACCGGACGACCTCTGCGGCAACGAGAAGGTGGTGCACCCGCTCATCTACTATCGCATAAGGACGAGGACGTGGAAACGCGACGTCACGGAACCGAAGAACGAATGATCATTCCTCTTTCATCTTCTTCATGTTGTTCCATGTGACGATCGCCCTCTGCACCGCCGTGAGGTTGCCGATGACGGCGAACCACAGCATCATTATCTCCAGCCACGTTATCCTGAAGTATCCGAGCACGTCCATGTGTATCTCGTTCCCCAAGCATATCCAGATGAACTGTATTATCGGGAACAGTGTGCTCAGTACCACGCGATCGGCCCTTCCGAGAAGGCCGGCGTAAAGGCGCGGCGCGCCGACCGCCTGGGCCTGCGTGCCCATGTATGACGTCAGAAGAACGCCTACGAGCGCCAGCATCCCGAGGTACGGGTTGCACCATGTGCTCACCGCGACCCCGCCTATCATGAACACGTCGGCGTACCTGTCAAAAACGTGGTCCAAAAAGTCCCCTTTCCTGGACGCCTTGCCCGCGAGCTTCGCGACCTTTCCGTCAAGCGCGTCGAAGTAGCCGGAAACGATCACGGTTATCGCACCGGCGATGAGCATCCAGTGCCATCCCCCGTCCCTTCCGGACAGCCAGAAGAACAGACCGGCGATGAACGCCAGTATCAGGCCTATCCATGATATCGTGTTCGGATTCACGTTGATCAGTCGTTTCGCCACCGGCGTCAGTGCGAAATCGGCTTTCGATCTGTGGCTGTCTAACACCATTTTTCCATCTCCTCCGCCCAGTTCACGCTTCCCGGCCCGTATCCGGATATTTTGCCGGAGACGATGTCCCGTATCGTCAGCGCGGTCTCTTCCGGAGTACATGATGTGTTGTCTATCTCAAAAACATGCGCATCGGAATCCGCCGATTCGCAGAGTATCACGTCAAGCGCCTCCGCCTGGACGTTCTCCGATATCTTCCGTTCCGCGTAGTTCCTTTTCTTCAGCCTTTCGTAAAGCACCGACGGGTTGCACCGTATCACGATGATGATATCGCAATCCAGGAAATGAGACAGATGTCCTTCGAGGAACACGTTCGTATCGTTGCGTACGTTCTCTTTCAGCGATCGGTTCAGTTTGGCGGCGTCAACGTTGTACGTGTCTCTTTTTTTGTCAAATCTTTCTTTCAGTCCCTTCTCTTCGATGTATTGATGCAGATCGATGACGTTCTCTCCGAGCTCCCTGAGCTTTGACGCGACCGCCGTCTTTCCGGTCCCCGGTGTCCCGGTGATCGCGATGAACATCACAGCTTCCCCAGATAGCGGTCGGCGCGTTCCATCACCGCGTCCCACGTAGGGATGTTCGTCAGCGCACCGATCTCCTCGATGACGAACGATGCCGTCGCCGCTCCGATGACCAGCGCGTCGGTGTCCTCGTATCCGTTGTATTTGCCGGCGTAGAACCCGGCGCGGTACGCGTCGCCCGCGCCGGTGGCGTCGACCACGCGTTTCCCTTCCACCGGCGGTATTTTTATCATTTTGCCGTCCCTGTAGAACTCGCTGCCGTCCTGCCCCTTGGTGCATACCGCCGTCATCCCTATCTTTTCGAACGAATCGACGGACGCATACTTCAGGGCGGACACCGCCTCGTACCGGTTGCAGAAGAGCATGTCCGATAATCTCAGCGCGCGCATGAACTTCTCTCTGTTCCATATCTTATGGATCTCCTGCGCCGGGTCGAACGCGATCGTCCTGTCCGCATTCTTTACCGATCCCATTATGCCGATGTAATATTCCGGTTCGCCCGTCGAGAAGTGCACGTACTTGGAAACGGACGCGTTCTTCTTCAGCACGTTGTTCAGCGACGTCGCCGATCCCTGCGGGCCTTGGTAGAAGAACACGCGCTGTTCGTTCATCGAATCGTTCACGATCATCGCCTGCGCCGTGTCGTATTCGTCCTGCACCACGAACTCGTCCGTGATGACGCCCTTCGATTCTATGAAGTTCGTGAACCTTTTCGGGAAGTCGCCGCCTACGAAACCGCAAAGCGCCGTGGGAACGCCCAATGCGGACGCCATCACCGCGATGTTCGTTCCCGTGCCTCCGAGCAAAGTCTTTTTGGAGAGCACGTTCACCGATACGCTGTTCGCGGGGAATTCGTCGACGGCCATTATCTTGTCCGTCGTGATGTGACCGTACACGGAAAGATACGGCCTCAGGTGCCTTCCTCCCACCCGCTCATGTACTTCTTCTGCTCTTTCGTCAATTCGTCGATGTGCACGTTCATGGTTCTGAGTTTTATCCTCGCGATCTCCGCGTCCATCTCTTCGGGTATCGAATGGACCCTGCGCTCCAGCGATATCCAATTCTTCGCCAGATATTCTATCGCCAGCGCCTGCGTTGCGAAGCTTGTGTCCATTATCTCCGCCGGATGCCCCTGCCCCGCGGCCAAATTCATTAAACGGCCTTCGGCGATCATGTATATCTTCTTCTTATCGCCGAGCGTGTACTCATCCACGAATTCGCGCACGCGTTCTTTCCCCGCGGCCATCGACTCCAATGCCTTCTTGTCGATCTCGTTGTCGAAGTGCCCCGCGTTCCCGAGTATGCAGCCGTCCTTCATCGTCCTGAAATGTTCCACGGACAGTATCGAATTGCACCCGGTCGCCGTTATGACGGCGTCCGCCACCTTTACGGCGTCCGCCATCCGCATCACGTCGAACCCGTCCAGACGCGCCTCGATCGCTCTCACGGGATCGACCTCGGTCACTATCACGTTCGCCCCGAGACCTTTCGCCCTCATCGCGATGCCTTTGCCGCACCATCCGTAGCCGGCGACGACCATCCTCTTTCCCGCAACGAGCAAGTTCGTCGAGTTCATCCATCCGTCGAACACCGACTGTCCCGTGCCGTAACGGTTGTCGAAAAGGAATTTCATCTTCGCGTCGTTCACCGCCATCACCGGAAATTTAAGTTTACCGGAGGCCGCCAGCGCCCTCAGTCTGACCACTCCTGTGGTCGTCTCCTCGTTCGCTCCGCGCACCTTCTCCAGAAGGTCCGTCCTCGTTGTGTGCAAGATCGCAATGAGGTCGGCGCCGTCGTCTATTATCAGGTCCGGCGCCATGTCGAGCACGCTGTTCAGGCTGTCGTAGTACTCGGACTGCGACTGCCATTTCTTTGCGTACACCTCCATCCCGTGGCCCTCTTTCAGCGCGATCGCGACGGAATCGTCCGTCGACAGGGGGTTGCAGCTCGCCAATCTTACGGTAGCGCCGGCGGCCGCCAGCGTTAACGCGAGTATCCCCGTCTTCGCCTCGACGTGCAGCGCCATCCCCACTTTGAGGCCGTCCAGCGGCCTTTCCTTTTTGAGGCGTTCCCTTATCTCGCGCAGAACGGGCATGTGCGCCTCCGCCCACTTCAGCCTTCTCATTCCTTTCTCAAGTTCGCTCATCGGATCACTCTTCTTTTACCGCGGACATCAGGTGTTCGCACATCGCGTCCGCCGTCGCTCTTCTGTTATCGGCGTTGGAGAACCGCGATATGATATCCTTCCTTTCCTCTTTATTGTTTCTGAGCTCTTTCGCAAAGACCATCATATTGGCCAGCGCCCTGGACATCTCGTCTGTTATCGACACCGACGCCATCCTTGACGTTCTCGACAGCGGATTGAGATCTATCGCGATGACCGTCTTTTTCATTCTTACCAACGCTTCGGCGCGGTCGCCGTCCTCGATCGGCACCAGGATCACGTCGGACGAGAATATCCCTTCCGACGTGCACAATGCGCGGTCGGAGCTCAGTCCCGGGATCCGTGAATCGGGATCTTCGCCGAGAACGTCCTTCGCCCCGCATTCTTTCATGTATTTGATAAGCGAGGCCATACGCTCTTCCGTCCGGTGGAAGATGTTCACTTCGATCTTCGATCCGGTCGCCGACGCCAATCCTATCAGTCTTTTCGCGTCCAGCGCGGCGGCGTTCCCGTTGACGCATACCACCGGGCGCTTCGCCTCGAGCAAATATGCGACCGCGGCCTTCTCTGCGCTCAGCGCCGACGGCAGCGTCCTTTCGCCCATGAGATAGTCGAACGCCTCGCCCCTTCCGTGCGAGATCAGACCGGTGGGCGTCACCAGTCCTTTCCTTACCGCTTCCGCCAGACGTTCGCGCGTCATCAGCGACTCGTATCTGGGATGGTCCTTCGGGATGTCCATGAACGCAGAACGACGCGGTCGTACATATTAGTTGCCGACGCCCGTCCGTCCATGGGATGCGCATGAACAAAAATACATACTATCAACGTTCTTGCGGCATTCATGGGCAATGTGCGCATCGTGCTCGTCAGGCCGAAGTTCGAAGGCAACGTGGGAGCCATCGCCAGGTCGATGGCCAACTTCGATCTCGACGAGCTGTATCTCGTGGACCCGTGCGAGATAGGCGACGAGGCGTACCGCCGTTCCAAGCACGGGAACGATGTGCTCAGGAACGCCGTTCCCGTAAGAACACTGGAGGAGGCGGTGAACGGATGCTTCCTCGTGGTCGGCACGTCCGGCATTGTGACGAAGGGCGAAAGTAATTACGCCAGGGTCCCGATATCCGTGGCCGAGTTCGCGGAAAGGATCTCCGGGTATAACGAAAAGATAGCGATACTGTTCGGCCCCGAGGACAAAGGACTGTTCCAGGATGAATTGGAAAGATGCGACATACTCATCACGATACCGGCGAGCGACACGTACCCGATATTGAACTTATCGCATGCGGCGACGATCGTTTTCTACGAGATCTCGCAAAACATCGCGGCGGCGCCGACGCCTGCGGATGACGATGAGAAAGAAAGGATGCTCCTGTTCTTCGACGAACTCCTTGACTGCATCGACTATCCGGAACAGCGCCGGAAGAACACGTCCGTGATGTTCCGGCGCCTCATGGGGCGCGCCGTGCCCACGAAGTGGGAGTTCCAGACGATAATGGGCGTGTTCGGCGACTCGTCAAAAATTATAAGACGCCGCCGATAGGCGCGAACATCACCAGATTCATTCCGCGGCCTGCCGGCCCCTGGACGAACGACGGCGCGGACCCTGTGCTTTTGGATATCGTTTCGCGTATGACATCTTCGGAACCGTCATGCGGTATGTTGCCGCGCACGAATATCAACGGCTGCGAAATCACCGCGGAGTTCATCATCAGCCCGCTCACCAGCGACCTCGCGACCTTCTCGGGATTCATGCCTTCCGCGAACGACGCCGTGAACATCCTGTTCCGCATCGATTGGAATATCGATTCACCGTCCTTCCCTTCGAGCATCTCCGTCATACTGAGAAAAGATTCGCACATCATCTGGTCGAGCACGCTGAACGCCTCTCTGGCGCCGAGCCCCGGGTCTATCTCTATAAGCCGATTCCCGTCGATGACGAAAAGGATGTCCGACCGTTCTTTGATGTCGTTCATCGCGATCGCGGCCCTCTTCCTTCTTTCGGCCTCGAACGCCATCGGCAACGTTACCATGGATATCACGCGGGAGCCGTTGCGTTTGGCTATCTCCGCGATGACCTTGGCCGAACCGGTTCCGGTCCCCCCGCCGAGCCCCGCCAGAAGGACGATGTTCATGTGCCGTCTTATGTGCTCGTGGATCACGTCGGATGCGTCCCTCGCAAGCGATTCCCCCAGGTCCGCGTCCCCTCCGCATCCGTTCCCCGGGCCGCCGCCCAAAAGTATGCGGCGGTTCGCCCTTGTCCTCACCAGGCCCTTACGGTCGGTGTTCACCGTGAGTATGTCCACCGTTGATATCTTCCCCAAACGGTCGGCCATGTTGCATCCGCCGCCCCCGCATCCGACGGCGAGCGTCCCCGCCGCCCTGGCGCTCTCTTTCTTTTTGAAAAATCCGAACATACGGCATCACGGCGACTTCAGGCGTGCCTTCGTGTACTCCCTCACCGCGTTCCGTATCGCGTCGTCCAGCGATACCGAGTCGCCGTCCTGCACCAATGTCTCCAGCTCGATCACTTTCGCCTTCGGCAACTCGACCGTAACGCGGTTGAGGTTGCCGGACGAGAAGCGCGATCTCAGGAATTCGTCCAAAGCCTCGCGTATCACATCCGATACGTTCGAATACTCGCCGCTGTCCACGAGCCTCTGCACCAACTCCGCCGTCTCCGGCGAGAGCCTGACGGTTATTCTCTCTGTCGCCCCCATGATATCGTCTGCCGTCGGTCTGACACCGGATTGCGTAACACAAATATAAGTTATGGCTTTGCGCCCGGCGTACGAGGGCCGGCCGACGCCGCGGCGGACGCGTCCGCCGGACCGCCCTTATGCAACAACATAACATATTTTCCGCATTAAAGGTTCCACAAAACATGCATTGAAATATCCACATTTCCTACATTGAAATAGCCACAAAACATGCATTGAAACAGCCACATTTCCTGCATTTTGTTCTCTTTCGGCCGTCGCTTTTAAATATAGATATTACATGAAGATGCATGTGAAACAATACCTGCCCCGGCTACTGGAAGCACAGATCGAAGAAAAAATGGCCACAAAAGGTTGCGTCGTCATCGAGGGGCCGAAGTGGTGCGGCAAATCGACCACCGCAAAACGCTTTGCGGGATCGGTCGTGAATCTTCAGAAGCCGCACATATACAAACAGTACAGAATGTTCGCGGACATGGGGGACGAGAACCTCTTCCGCGGGGAAAGGCCGATCGTGTTCGATGAATGGCAAAAGATCCCCGAATTGTGGGATATCATCCGCGCAGACATCGACGACAGCGGAGAACGCGGACAGTTCATTCTGACGGGTTCCGCGAGGCCCATCGAAGATAAGAACCGCCACAGCGGGACGGGCAGGATCGCGAAGATCGTTATGCGGACAATGAGCCTTTGGGAGTCCGGAGATTCCACCGGCGAGGTTTCGCTTGCAGAGCTCTTTGAAGGGATCGACGGCGTCGGCGGCAAGAACGACCACAACCTGGACAGGATGGCTTTTCTGGTCTGCCGGGGCGGGTGGCCGGGAGTGATGTTCGACAGCGACAGGCTCGCTTTGAAGGGAGCCTTGGATTATGTCGCCTCGCTGACGGACGAGGACATAACCAGGGTGGATGATATAAAGCGAAATCCGACGAGGGCGAAGGCGATACTGAAGGCTTACGCACGCAATATCTCCACGCCGGCGAAGTTGACCACAATATTGGCGGACATAGAGGCGAACGACGCCGTATTGGACCCGAGGACGTTGGACTCATACCTGAACGCATTTGAAAAATTGTATGTGATAGAGGACGTTGAGGCGTGGAGCCCGAGCCTCCGTTCGGGCACCGCGATAAGAACGGCGAACATAAGGCAGTTCGCCGACCCGTCGATCGCGACGGCGATCCTCAGAATAACGCCGAACGACCTCATGAACGACCTGAGGACGTTCGGTTTTGTGTTCGAATCGATGGCCGTCAGAGATCTGAGAGTATATGCGGAAAGTCTGGGCGGAAGAATATATCAATATCATGACGCGAACGGACTGGAGGTTGACACCGTCATTCGTTTGGAAGACGGCAAATGGGGCGCCGCCGAGATCAAGCTCGGAGGGGACGAATACATCGATGCCGCCGCCAAGAACCTTCTTGCGCTGAAAGCGAAAGTGAACACGGACAAGATGAAAGAACCGTCGTTCCTGATGATAGTGACGGGAACGCAGTACGCATACAAAAGGCCCGACGGGGTTTTGGTCGTACCCATCGGATGCTTAAAGAACTGAACTCGGCGGCGACCGACGCATATGATATCCCGTTCCGAAGAATGCGGATCTCTGCGGACCGGCCGTGTTTTTCATTAACGCCGAGAATAAATTTCTTAATATACTAAAGATATACGGTGCTCATGATCCGCCAAATCATCAATATCGACGCTGAGAAATGCGACGGCTGCGGCCTGTGCGTGGACGCATGCCACGAGGGCGCGATAGCGCTGATCAAAGGTAAAGCGAGGCTTGTGCGCGAGGACCACTGCGACGGCCTCGGCGACTGCCTTCCGGCGTGCCCCGCCGGTGCGATAACCTTCGTTACCCGTGAGGCCATGCCGTACAACGAGGACGCGGGGTCCGACGACGTCCCGGTGATGGTGCAGAAATGCGACTGCATCGACAAGGTGAAGAACGCGCCGGGATCGAAGGGCGAGATGACGAGATGGCCGATACAGATGAAGCTTCTGCCTCTGGACGCGGCGTTCCTGAAGAACGCCGATATACTCGTTGCCGCGGACTGTTCCGCGTTCGTCCATCCCGGGTTCCACAAGGAGTTCGTCAAAGACCGCGTCATCCTCATCGGATGCCCGAAGCTCGACCGAGAGGACTACGGACAGAGGTTGGCGGTGATCGCCGAGAAGAACGACGTACGGTCGATAACGCTGGTGAGAATGGACATCCCCTGCTGCATGGCGCTCGCGAGGATGGTCAAGGAGGCGCTGGCGACGGTAAAGAAAAAGATACCGCTGAACATCGTCGTGCTCTCGACCGACGGAAAAGTTATCGCGTGAACATCAGACGTTCAGTACCTTTCGGTACAGCTTCGCGCAGAACTTGCCGAAGCGGCCGCATTGGTTGAACGTCGTGAGAACAACGTTCTTGTTGATGTGCGACTCGCCGACCGCACGTTTTGCGAACCTGTACTTCGCCGTCGATATCTTCAGGTCGGACGGCCCGAACTTCAGAAGGTCGAGCAGGACCTTCCATCCTTTCATTTCAAGCCCGTCCCAATTATCTTTGATGATGGGGACGAACACGTCCCTCCTTCCCGCTATGAGGCCGCTCATGAGGTCCGCGACCGTCCGTTTCCCGTGATACAGAAGGTAAAGGTCGCAGTAGACGTTGAACCCCCAGGACCCCAGCCATCTCGTAAAACCGAGCGCAAAACGGTCCACGCGCGTTCCGACGCACAGGTCGCATCCCTTTTCCATCTCCCCGTACATCAGCCCGAGCGCGCTCGGAGGGTGCTGGAAATCGCAGTCGATCGTCATGAAATAATCCGTCTCCGCCTCGACGATCCCTTGGAGCACACTGGCCGCCAGTCCGCGCTCCTCCGGCTTCCGGGTGACGAGCTTCGTCCTCGGGTCGTTCAATTCTTCGATCAGTCTTTTCGACGCGTCGGTGGAGTTGTCGTCCATGAACATTATGTAAAATTCGGGATACAGTTCGCGAATGGTCTTCGCCATGTTGACGATGTTCTTCTCTTCGTTATACGTCGGTATGACGACGGTGCATGTTCCCGGCATTATTATCGCATGTCACAACGGATGACGGATATATCAATATGACCGCTCATGCGGCGGACGCCTCTTTCCGCGGGAAAGATAAAAACGGGCGGCGGGGACGGGTCCCCGCCGTTTGTTTCGAATGGTTTAAACTTTCGGGCGCAGCACGAAGATGTACACGACCGCCGCGATCGCCGCGACAGCAATGACCGCGATGGCAACGAAGAGAAGGATATTGCTGCCCTTCTCCGGTTCCGGCTCCGGCGCCGGGGCCGCCGACACCGCGCCGAACGCGATCGTGATGCTCGCGGACATCCCTGCGCTGGTGACCGTTATCGTCGCCGTTCCCGCCGCCGCGACCGCGGTCGGCGTCCCGGATATGACACCGGTGGCGGCGTTTATGGCGATCCCCGAGGGAAGCCCGGACGCGCCGAACGCGTACGTGCCGTTACCGCCGGACACCGCGACGGCCACGTTTATCGGCGCTATCGCCGTTCCGACCGTCGACGCGGGTATGTCGAATGCGGCGCTGTCGGTGAACACCAACGTCACGGGGTCGCCCGTGACCGCGCCGAACGCGATCGTGATGCTCGCGGACATCCCTGCGCTGGTGACCGTTATCGTCGCCGTTCCCGCAGGCGCAGGGGTTGTCGGCGTTCCCGATATGACGCCCGCCGTGCTGATCGTTATCCCCGCCGGAAGTCCGGACGCGCTGAACGCGTACGTGCCGTTACCGCCGGATGCGCCCGGTGCGACGTCGATGTTCGATATCGCCGTCCCGACCTGCGACGCCGGGATGTCGTATGCCGGGCTGTCATTGAACACCAGCGGCGGCCACGTCATCGCGCCGAACGCTATCGTTATGCTCTGGGACATCCCTGCGCTGGTGACGGTTATCGTTGCCGTTCCGGCCGTTGCCGCCGTTGCCGGCGTCCCGGATATTATGCCGGCGGCGCTTATGGCGATCCCCGAGGGAAGCCCGGACGCGCTGAACGCGTACGTGCCGTTACCGCCGGATGCGGCCGGTGCGACGTCGATGTTCGCTATCGCCGTCCCGACCTGCGTCGCCGGGATGTCGTATGCCGGGCTGTCATTGAATACCAGCGGCGGCCACGTCATCGCGCCCCAGCTGACCGGGATGTTGTCTATCCTTTCGCCGGTCACGCGGTCCCTGAAGTTCATATACCCGACACCGGCCGCCCACGCCGTGTCCGGCGTTCCGCGTATCGTGCCCAGCGCCGGGTCGATGACTATCCCCGAGGGGAACAGGAACCCTTCCACCCAGTAGTCGCCGGAACCGCCGGTGAACGCGTCGAATACGTTGATCGTCGCTATCGCCGTCCCGACCTGCGTGCCCGGGATGCTGAACGCCGTGCCGTCGTAGACCAGCGGGGCATAGCCGTAGCCGATCAGGATCCTGTCGCGTGCGTTCTGGTCGTCCCTTACATAGATCTCCGCCTTTCCCGCAGGACATTTCGCTGTCGGCGTTCCGGATATTATGCCGGTATCCCCGTCTATATCCAATCCGTCCGGAAGCCCCAACGCACTGAACGTGTACGGGGTCTTTCCGCCGGTCACGCCGGCGGATACGTTGACGCTCGTTACCGCCGTTCCGTTTGCCGGCAGAGTGATGAAGAAGCCGTCATTGACGAAAAACAGCACCGGAGCTTGGAACTGCGGGAAAAACCGGAAGTTCCCGCTCCATGGCCCCCCGTAGCCCGTCACTTTTCCATAGCCCGTCATCCAGTTGTCGTAACACTCGATGTTGGTCAGCGGGCAGCCGGTAACGTCCATCTCTTCGAGCTTGTTGTTGTTGCAGTACAGTTCCTTCAGCGCGGTGCATCCGGTCAGCGACAGTTCGGAGATCTTGTTGTCATGACACTTCAGATACCACAGAGCGGCGAGGCCGTCCGCGTTCAGTTCCTCGATCATGTTGCCGTAACACTCCAAAACCTCCAGCGCGGGGCAGTCCGACAGGTCCAGCTCGGTGAGCCGGTTGGCGGAGCAGTCCAGTTCCTTCAGCGCGTTCAGACCGGTCAGGGTCAGCCTCTCGATCGAATTGTTGAGACAGAACAGATACACCAAATATTCGCAACAGGACACGTCCAGCTCGGTGAGGTCGTTGAAGTTCAATCCCAGCTGATTCAGCGCGGGGCAGTCCGACAGGTCCAGTTTTGTAAGATTGTTGTAGTGTACATACAGTTCCTCCAGCGCGGTCAGACCGGTCAGGTCGAGCTCGGTAAGCAGGTTCGATTCGCAATACAGCTTCACCAGCCCGGTGCATCCGGACACATCCAGTTCTGTGATGCTGTTGCCGGTGCACCGCAGCGACAGCAACACCGTCAGGGGGGTCATGTTCAGGGCCCCCGTTATGCCTTCTCCGCTGATGTCCAGTTCTGTGATGCGCGAACAGTCTGTTGCGGCATCGTGTTCCCACGCCACTATCCATCCCGCATCTTTGAAATCATCCTCTGTCAGGCCGGCGGCGGGAACGACCGCGGTCCACGACATACCGAATTCGTCTATCATCGCGTTGACGAACTCGATGTCGTCGGCGTAGAATTCGCCGGCGGCACTTACGGCGGCGTCATCGCCGCCTTCGTCCGTTACCGAGAGGGCGGTGAACGCGACGACCGCGAGCATCGCCGCGCACATGACGCACAGGACCGTGCGTCCCGCTGCGTTCCTCTCTTTTATGTCATTCGAATCTTTCTTCAATCATATCATCTCCCATGTGATACAGAACGGCGGCCCATCCCGCCGTGCCTTGCGTACCTTATCTTAACACCTCTTTATTAACCAGTCGCAACGCATACGCGCACAAGTGTGCGTTAACGGCGAGCATATGTACTTTGACGCGTCCGCGGGGGATGCTTTGCGCGCGAGGTTCTTTTAGACCGAAATCTTTAAAACGTCTATGCTTTTTAAGGGGTATCTCCATTGTCTGTTACATCAGTGATAACAGGGACAGTGAACCGCGGCCGCGGCACGGCACGGGGGAAGTAATAATGAGCATCGAAGAAAAGGCGTCAGGGGTCCAGGACGGTCTGGAGTCGAAATTCCGGAACATCGGAAAGGGCAGATACGGCAGGGTCCTCAAAATGGCGCACAGACCGAACAAGGACGAGTACAGACGGATCGTCCTGATCACCGGCATCGGTATAGTCATACTGGGAGCCGTGGGGTTCGCGATCATGTGGATCATGAGATACCTCCCCGGATATTTTTGATCGAGGGTTATTATGTCAGGCACATCCATCAAAGACAGCGGTGACCGTGACAGGATGATATCCGCCGGCGGAAAGACGGTATGGGCGTTCCATGCCAAGCCGGCGACATCCGGGCGCGTGAAGCTGAGCTTCGTGATAACGACGGGACCCGACGCGGAGAGCGCGCCGGAGTGGAACGTCACATTGTACGAGTCCGCGGGAGAGCTGTGGAGCAACTACCGCAGCGCGAAGGCCGTGGAGGTCGACGCATCGGGGAAACACCCGAAGGAACTGAAATTGGAGGTCATAGCGCCGAAGGGCGCGAGGTACGGCGACTTCGTCATCGTTGACGTCGTCACCGTCGCCGACGGGCAGACGACGAACGAAACGTTCCGCGCGTCCGCGAAACAGTCGGTGATGATACTCAAGACGCAGATAGACCAGGAGCGCAGCGTCGTGGACAGCCTTCTGTCGAAGGCGAACATCGGCGAGAAAGATATTTTTGCGATGCTCAGCCCCGGGAACCTGCGGGGATACGTGTTCGTCGAGGGAATGAACACCGAGCGTCTCAGAGAGAAGACCCGCGACATAAGAAAGGCGCGCTCGTTCGTCGACGGCGAGACGTCGCTTGCGGAGATCGACCACTACCTGACGCCGCTGTCGACGGTCGTCGGCATCGTCGAGGGCGATCTCGTGGAACTGATCAACGGGCCTTTCAAGGGAGAAAGGGCGAGAGTGCAGCACATCGACAACAACAAGGAAGAGATTACGGTCGAACTGATAGAAGCGATGGTCCCGATCCCCGTGACCGTGAAAGGTGACAGCGTAAGGATCATCG